>ERZ794946.25-NODE-25-length-129776-cov-113.186284_pt1 | contig 129776 bp, 75 predicted proteins | sample MGYA00433072_ERZ794946 | MGnify/ENA primary metagenome ERZ794946 (study PRJEB30137, sample SAMN04331413) | food metagenome | isolation source: Y3 must sample point D1 replicate A | place: Australia: South Australia | collected 2014 ...
AAGTGGTTTCTCAAGGGAGAATCATAGTTTAGCTTAACATACAGCAAATCGTCACTATCTTGACTGATGCCCGGTGTATAGAGAATGGGTAGTTAATATCATCTAGATGGGGTTTCTTTGAAAACACCAGTTTCTTTGAGGACACCAGTTTCTTTGAGGACACCAGTTTCAGTGCTTCTCTCTACCCCATCAACTATTGCACTCCTACCTGCGTAATAAGTATACGAAGTCTAAAATAGTGGGACGTCTTGCTTTTTTCGGTAGTTTTTCGTTTCGATAAAGGCAACAATGCTGTATATTGTATGCAGGAAGTTCTTAAGGAAAATACAGGAATCTTTAGAAAAAGAATAAATAGCTTTCCATTGTATCATGAACAAGTCACTCTTCATATTATATGTCGTCGCTTCTTATCCCTTTAAGTTATGAATTGTTGAGCTTAGGATTTTACCACAACTGAATAACATTTTCTTTATTCTAATAATCGATTTTTTTTAATAAGATTAGACTTGAGTGCCATCAGCAAAGAAAAATACTTTTAATGTCCTTTTTTTAACTCTACACAGAATTTAGTTGGCTGTTTCATTGATTTACAAAAATATAAATATATACCGTTAAAATTATAGCGATAAACTGAGTATGTGGTCTCTCTTTTCCCGCAGAATATGAAAGCTTTTCTTTTCATAAATCTTATAATATTGGTCTCTTTTTGGTACGTTTGGCAAATTGGCATTCATTTATCATGAAAAGAACAGGAACTATATTACTTGGGTATTGCCCATACCAAAAGAAATTAAAGATGAGGCACTGCTAGATTTACCGCTATTTATGGTCCCAGTTGGCGAGGGGAACATTCCATGGTTAATGAAGCTTGTCTTGGGTGGGCCCCCATTGAGGTAATGCGCCGTTGCGGGATTTTGGTTTTCCTTGTTAGACTCATTTAGGTTTAGCAAATCAATATAATCATTGATTGCGTTATTGCTGTTAGGACCCGTGATTTGTTCGTAGATCCTTTGTTTGTTATTTGTATTCACCAGACTATTCACACTAACGGTGCTACCACATATACTGTTTGACTGCTGCTGACCAAATTGGTACATACTTGGAGTGATTGGTGATGATTGTTCCATATTCCGGCTGAAAACGCTGTTATCAGAGAGTGAGCTCATGTTTCTCATTGGAGTGTGGCTTTGAGATGAGGAAGCGGGCGAAGGAATGGATGTGCTATTTGAATTTTCGAAAGAGCATGATGGGGTTGATATGGTAAGCTTTCTCGAAATGTTCAAGTTGGATGCAATTTGCAGTTTTCTTTGTAGATCCAAGTGATATTCTTTCACTTGATTAATGAAGGGTAGAACACCATTGACCGTTTTATACACTTCCATCAAGGAGTTAGGAATGGAAACAATGCCGTTCATTAAGGTACTCAAAATTTCACCATTTTTGCTTTCTGATGTCATTGGAGTCATTAAAAAAGGACCGTGGTCTTGATTGGTGAATTGATTGATAATGGAGAATATGCCGTGCGATACTTCGAAAAGTTCATATCTAAGTAAGTCGTACTGCCACGCGGATACATCAATCAAGAATTTTTTCAAATTAATCAACTTGATCTTTAGTTTTAAGTCTTCTTCTTCTTCTTCTTCGTTTTGGTAGGGCCTCTCGTCTACAGTGGCATCACTATCCTGGGATAATTGAGACTGACGTTTTTCAGAGCATTGTTTGTCATAAGTAACTTGATTTTCATAAAGTTCGTATTGCATCAAACAATTTTCATCAACATTTAAAACGTAATCATTGATCATTGGTTCATAAATGTTCCAATTTAAAGTGTCTAGTATATGTCTTTCCATTTGTAAAAACATTGATTCATCAAAGACCTGACCATCACCACAGTAATGAACTAGTTCAGAGAGTCGAGGTATACGTGCCCTTGGGTTGGGACCATAAAATCTTCCGCCAGTAGGGATGACTACATTATTGATGATGTGATTACAACCGCCCCAAGTTTTAGCAGCCAACCAGAGACAAGTAGCGACAACCAATTTGGCTTGGTCCCGTAACACGATTCTCTTGGAACAATAGCGGTCATATAATCTAACTGAATGAAAAAAAATACCATTTGTCACTCGAGTGACCACAGACAGCTCGAACAAAAAAGTGATAATGTTGGACCTTGTTTCCACGGGGTTCATTTCAGGCTGCTGGTCTATTAGTTTTGGATTAGGTTTGAACTTACATGATTGAGCAATAACATTGGTGGAGATTTCTTGGTGGTATTCTTGCAGCATTTCGAAGTGAGAAAGTAGTTCTGCATTAGATAGCTCAATCGGATAGTAGTCCGGTTTAGCATTGATGACGAGTCCCATACGGGGTCTTGGTTCAGCACTAGCCATTGTCTGTCGTTAAATTTAATGAATGAATGGAAAAAAGAAAAGATTTTCTTTTGTATGCAAATTATGATGTGGTAAGCGAATGAATTGGCAGCTATAGAGTCTAGCAATGCTGTATATAAGAAGAAAATTTGACGATGAAGTAAAGTAGATGTTAAAATAAAAGTAAGTTGTCCTTGATATTATCTATTGCCAATTCACTAAAAAACCAGTAAGAGGAGCATAATAGTTACCAGAGTCGATTGCTATTTTTTTATATATGAAAGAGATAGTAAGTTAAACAAGTAGCCAGAGGCTGCGTGCGATACGCAAATAGAAGGCGGATCTGCGTTCTGCGTTTGCGCAGGCCTTTTTTCCTTTCCGTTTTTCAGTAGGCCTGTCAGATCAACATTTCGCAGGTTAGATCCTCAAAAAGGGCCAACAGTTGTTTCAGTTGGTGTTCATTTCAATTTTTAGCAGTTATACTTAACAGGCTACGCCAAATGTGCTCTTCGCTAGGTATCCGCATGCGGAAACATAACGGTTTTTGGCGCGTTCCGTGACTAGAACACGCAGTTTTGAGGTTCAGCGGGACGAATTTCGTGTACTTCCGTTGAGACAAATTTCGCGATGATTTCCGTTTTCGGAAAGATGGAGCCGGGTAAAGCGCGCATGAATTGATAACTTGGCACTTTTGAACCTCAGTATCATTATTAACAATGTATAGTTGCTTTAGTTCGCATTTCAGGGTAAAAGTGCGGAGGATACGAAAAAGATGAGATAACTTACAGAAGGAAACGAATAGTGGTTTCAAAAAATGCCTTTCACTCGTAGAGAAAACAATAAAAGTTACCGCACTCCAACACAGGCGATACTGGAGGAATATTTTCAAGAGTAAATAGAAGCAAAGATGCTTAAAAATGGATACTTGAACCAATTTTTCTGTAGCGGTATATTACGCTGCTCTCTTAAAATTATTTCTGACGCGACCCGTTTTTGTGTCGCTCGGTGAAAATCACGAAAAACTTGACACTTTGAAAACTAATACAACATAAAGAGACTGAAGACGAGGAAATCAAAACAACGAAAAAAGTCAATCTTCGAAGGAGCATAGAGGCGAATGACTACTGAAAAATGAATCAGGAAGACAACACGGGCGGAGGGGGCATTTTTGGTCTTTTCAAATGGACTAAGGATGCGCTGTTTGGTACGGACATATCACCTTCAATGAAATATAAAGATCAGGAAGAACGAAGAGACCGATCTAGGTATGCCCAAGACGACACAAATTTTTCTATGAAGTTTGGAAATGACTCCAACAGGAGGAGTACAAACTTATCGAGGTCAAATTCGTGGTCTGGTCTGGATTCAACGCTCCATAGGAAGTACGAGTTACTCCCAGAGTACAACGAGAACGGCTTTAACTCAATTGTTAACGGTGACCACCACAGCAAAGAGAGAATACGATCTTTACGAAGTCCTGCTCCGATAGTACCGAGAGAACCACTTCGTAACGAACCTACGGATACATTTGGTCACAGACTACACACAAAAAGGAGAACTATAAATGAGCTTTCCAATTCGCAGATACCCTTTATACCACCTCAGGAAGACGACCCTTTGCTCTCGAAATTATTTAACAAGGATGGAGTTAATGAGGTTAGAAGATCGCCCTATAAGTTATCGGTTAAAGATATACCAGGCAAATTTCCATCTCCCTTAACAAAACGTGATGAAATAGACAATTACTATGTCCGGGACGAAGATGCTTGCCACAAGAATAGAGAGTATAAAAAGGCATATTTTGATCTTTTTGCACAAATGGACTTGAACAGTAGAGACCTGGAAGATTTGTGTGAGGATGTTAGAGAGCAGCGTGAGCAATTCCACAGGAATGAGCAAACTTATAAGCAAGCATACGAGGAAATGAGAGCAGAACTGGTCAACGAGTTGAAGAAATCTAAGACACTCTTTGAAAATTATTATTCATTAGGTCAGAAGTACAAGAGTTTGAAAAAGGTCCTTGATCAAACGATCAGTCATGAGGCTGAACTGGCCACTTCTAGGGAACGGCTGTATCAGGAGGAGGATTTGAAAAACTTTGAAATACAAACATTGAAGCAAAGACTATCCGATTTAGAGCTGAAATATACCAATTTGCAAATAGAAAAGGACATGCAGCGGGACAATTATGAATCCGAAATACATGATTTATTATTACAGCTTAGCCTTCGTAATAACGAGAGAAAAGATACTTCTGCTGGTTCGAATATTTTTTCAACAGGACAATACGACAGGACTCCATTCCACAATGGAAATAACAGTTACGACTCTAATTCGCATTCATGGGACACTGATTACTTAAAAAATATAGACGGATTCATAGAACGCTGAAGCAGAAAAGCTGACACGTTTCTCCCACTGTAACATTAAAAATACGTCATGATAGCAATGATAATGTGTTAACTACTTAGGTATGTACATTATATAGATAACGGAATAAAAAAAGATACGTTCTTATTATCATCACTCAACACGAGCTGTAATTCCCGCCCATTTTTTCTTCATTATCAGGTTGCGATTTTGAACAAAAAAAGTGAAACTTGAAGTTACGATGTGACATAAATTTGTTAAAATAAAAAAGATAAAATTCAGGATAGAAGTAGGTGCAACGCGAAATTGTCTCTGTCTACTTGTGCCTTGAACATCGAACTTACAACTGATTAACAAAGTATCGTTGCTCTTTTCATTCGTCTGTTCGTTATCATCATTGGATAGGGCTTACTTTCTCGCACGTGATTTTTCCCACAGAATAAATTTTGAGCTATAAGTGGTAATAAAAATTCAATAAAAATATAGGGAAAACAAGCCCAGTAGTTTTGATTTCTTCTATCATGTCAGCTATACAATCGCCAGCACCTAAACCTCTGCAGCCAACTTATCCAGCTGCTTCGCCAGCTTCCACGAATGCATATATGAAGCCGGGCCTAATTGGTAGTCCTGCCGTCAGTAATCATACCGAGCCTAACAATGGTAACAATGAAACTGCGGAGCCTCAGGGACCAAATCAGAGAATTGATTTGGGTGCCATGATCGAAGAATTAACCTCACTATTGGGAAAAGAAAGCTGGACGAAATATGCTCAGATCATCAGTCTTTTCATTTTAGGGAAGTTATCCAGAAAGGAACTTTCTAATGAATTAGAGCTGGTATTTTCACCAAGCGCTGCAAGCTTAGAAAAATCAAATACAAATCATCACCATAGTTTAGTACGACTTCATAACCAACTTTTATTAGGGATTTTTGCTAATTCATTACGTGAAAACCCTCTTGGGAGAAACGGTAATGAGAGTTCTTGGGGATTTGGCAATGGAAGCAACAATCCAAACAATAAACTAAAAAGAATCAATAAGCATAACTCTCAAATTGAAGTCTATAAAAAAATTGTCATGTCGTTACCTCTAAATGATCGAAATAGACTTAAAATGATCACGAAAGAGGCCGGCAAAAGAGGCTTCATTTTTTGCTCTGTATTTCAAGCCAGATTAAATAATATACCCAAAATTCCCATTGTAACCAATCCAGAAAGTTTGAAGCGTGTCAAGAGCAATAATTTAAAAACGCCGCTGGAATGGTCACAAGATATAATGAATGGATTCAACGTTCCTTTAGCGAGCGAAAGCCATTCTTTACCAGACACGGATTCGTTTTACTTAAGAATGGTTGGTATAGCAAGAGAACATGGGTTAGTCGGCACAGTGGACGCACGTTGCGTAGAGCTTATATCATTGGCCCTAGATCAATATCTAAAGAATATAATAGAGTTTACTATTGATACAGTTCGTTATAGAAGGAAGAAATATTCAGATTATTATGATTTGAATGAGAGTGGGCTTTATAAATCCGTATCAGAAATGGCTGCTGATAAACGCGATGCCAAAATTAAGCAGTTAGATGATGATAAAAATGAGGATGACTGTGCCGATGAAGCCAAAAGTATTAATAACGGCAATAACAGTAGCAAGGACGATATTGGCGACATATCAATGAGCAGCATTACAAAGGCTGGCGAAGCAGTTAATGAGGAGTTACATGAAAACAGAACGATATCATTAACGAATGAAGACATATATGATTCGTTATCTATATTTCCGAATTTGGTTGAACCTTCAGGTTCATACTATGCGTTAACTAATTTAGGGCTAGTTAACGATGATGAACTAGTAGATATGAAGAGCAATATTGACGACTTGCCGGACTTCTTAAATGAAAAGCCGACTTTCACGCCTTTGGATGAAAGAAACGTTGGTACAAGGCATGAATTAAATTGGTTAATTAAAGGAATCTTAACGGAAGATTGATGTATAAAAAGTGTGTGTATGCGGTATGTTGTAATTATATTGAAAGATTATAAACCTTATTTGTTTCATATCTAAATGGCTGTGTTAAGAAAGACGATAATGTGACCGAGCTTAAGTGAGCTTTTTCTTTCTTTTACAAAGTTGTGTTTGAACTTCTTCTGAAATCGTTAATAATTTATTGACATTTTTTGAATCGTTCAAGTTTAGCAAGAAAAAGGATTTAGTATCAGAAATTAGTTTTTTCAGAACAAGTGCAATAGGGGTCTCGCATGATTCCTTCTTAAAGATGCTTTTATCAAACTGTTCAATGGACTTCAGATTATTTAACTCGATAAAATAAAAGTCCACCGGTACGGGGTCATTGTTGCCATCGCTTTTTGAATCTCGAGGAAAAAACTGCACCTTGATTATACCCATCCCAGAATGAGGTAAATTTGGGTGTTCATCACAACTAAAATTTAAGGGCAAATCTTCGAGTCCATTTTCTATGATGACAAGTTTGGAATCCAAAGAAATTGAGTGTTTTTCAAATTTCAACTTTATGCTATCTTTATCATTGTGGGAATAATCCAAGAGCATGTCCTGAGAAAATTCGTCATCTGATAAAAATACAAACTGTAAGGTGATCACATATTGTTTTTGATATATTGTATCCTTTTCGGCCAAAAATTTTATTAGAGACTCTCTCAATGAGCCATGTGGAGTGGTGCTTAGAGATATTAAGTTGAAATTTTTTTTTTGGTTCAGGCACATATCATGGTAAACGCTATACTCTTGAGTGAAAAATTTATCTTCAGAAACTTTTAAATGCGGTATCACCCTATTAAATTTGTAAACATGTTCGCTTAGACCTTGGGTTATTACGCCATTTTCGTAATCAAATAAAAGGTTCTCAGGCAAATTTTGCTCCATCACGTAAGCGTAACAGCGCATCGTGCCTTTTTGTTCAATAATAGAGTTTTCAAGTCTCCTACTCCGCAGGAGTTCTTTTTCCACAGTGTTATAGGTATCATTATAAAATTTTTCCTGTTTAGAGGCCATTTCTTTCAAATTTTCCATTTGGTTTTGTAAATGTTCCAAATCTTGCGAGTTTTGTAAGGATTTGCTTATTAGTGGGTTGTTTGCCAATTCCAATTGTTTTATATTTTCATTTATTTCTGAGATGTTTTGTTCCGAATATTCAGCTTGTCTATCTATATCCATGATCTCCTTGTGTAACTTCTCACTTTCCGATTGTAGAGTGGCTATCTGATCAAGTAATTCACGATGTTTGTTTGTCAAATTTTCCATGGATTTTAACTTAGCTTCTTTGAATGCAATAAAACCCTTCCTCAATTGTGATTCGTGGTTTACTTGTCTTTCCAAGTTTTGCTTCTGTAAATTCGCCCAATTTATGTTGAGCTCTTGCAGCGTTTTCTTCAACTGAGATATTTCCTCTGTGATTTCGTGGTCAGGCTCGACATTTTCCATTATTTGCAGCTCATTTTCCCAAAAGATAAGCTTATTATTGTACAATTCTTGAGATTCCTGCCTTTTCAAGATCAGATTCTGGTCTAGTTCAGCCTGCAAGGTTGCCAAAGCGGATTTGTTCTTCTTAATTAAATCAGCGCGTTCACCGTCCTTGGAGTTCAGATTTTGCGCCAAATCTCTAACCTGTTTGAGATACTTTGCTTGTTTGGATTTTTTCTTATAAAGTTCAAACCTGGACTTATTGAGATCTCGAAACTTGATGGTTTTGATTTCTCTTTCGCACTCAATCAATTGAGTCCTGAGAGTATGTCTTTGGAACCTTATTTTGTCTTGGCGGTCTTTTAAGTCCTTAATTTTGCTCATGTTGATGTTTAATGATGCAGATCGAGATACAGATGGGAAGGAATCCTTTAGGGGTGGAAGAGCCAATGAACTCTTCATAGACGAAGGCCTAGAGCCATTTATGGTGTTTGTCGTGTTTGTGATATCCATAAGGTTTCGAGATTTTGATGAGGACACATTATCGGGATTGTGAAAGATTCTATTCTTTGAAAGAAAAGCGTGTTTGTTTTGCTGTGACGCCATAAAGTACACTGGTCAGGAAATGGTGCTTTTGCGAGGAGAATGTGTGTGTATGTGTTGTGTTGTTAAGGCATTTCATATTCTATATTCATTGTTTTTTTGTTTTTTTTGTTTTTTCAGTTCTTTGTTTACCTATTTTTTCTTTGCCGCAATTGCAAATATTATTAACTTAATTGCGATTATTGAGACTAAACAATAAAGACCTGGCAGTGGAAGCATGACAGAGGATATCGCGAAACGATTGTTTAAGAGTATATTATAAAGTTGACTTGTTTCCTTATAATTATAATTATAAATATATATATATAGATTATTCACAGGAGAAATTGGGGGCAGAAATGAGGGGTAAAAATGCAGACATTAACTAAAATCGTTGTTATTAACGTTTCTTGTCATCTGGGGCAGAGCGACTCTAATCCCATCGATATCTTTTGACATCTTAATCTGGCACCCAAGCCTGCTTGTCTCTGTTAGCCCGTAAGCAAGATCGAGCATATCGTTTTCATCATCTTCAGGTTCCGGCAGGGCATCGTAGTAGTCTGGATCAACGATGACGTGACAGGTGGAGCAGGCACAAGAACCGCCGCATGCGCCCTCCATGTCCAGGTTGTGACCTTGAGCGATGTCCAGGATGGTTTCGCCCTCACAGACTTCGTACGTCTTCTGGGAGCCATCCTTCAGAATAAAAGTTATCTTCAGTTCTTCGCCTGGTTTCGGTTTTTTCAAATGGCCATGGTTTAAGAACGAAGACGTAGAGAAGGGCAGAAATCTTGTGGTTGTGGTGGTGCGTGTGAGCAGAGATGGAGAGGTGCGTAAAAGATGTGCTGCGATGTTCGATATTCTAGCTGTGTGTCCAGCCCGAGTAACAATTTTCAGCATTGGGGGCGGGTTGAGTATAGATACGAGAAGCGCCTATTTCGTATGAGGTTTTTTTTTCTATTATTATGTATATTAGGCATATATATACATATATATATTTTGCATACATATTCATTTTTAAAAAAATGCAACTGCTACACGCTTTGAAAGATTCAATCAAAAGTTTTTCCGACGACCAGAATTGGCTAGCAAAAAAACGAAAATGTAATGGAGTCATGCAAACATGACTAATAGTAACAAAAAAAAAAGATATAGTAGAATTGAGTAAGTAAGTTCTATGTATATTGTTGTTATTTTCTCTAAAAAAAAAAAAAAACTATGTAAAATTAGGAATTAAGAATATGCTTGGAAGGAATGCCGATTTAAAATGTGTAGGATATGCGATGCAAGGGGTCGTGAGAACAAGTAGAGATGTGGTAAATGCGTCATACCGATGACAACCATAGTCTGTAGTTCTGTTGTGCGACATTGGCAAAGGCATCGTTACTTGCAAAGGCAAACCCAGAGGCAGAGTTAGATTCCTTACTAGCAGCAGCAACTGCACTGGCGGCGTTGCCGTTAAATTCCATATCGAAAATGCAATCGTCTTCAGTACTCGTTATTATGTTGCTGTCCGTCTTATCTTTAGTGTGCGTGCATTCTGACTCATCGACAATCGGGTACGATAGCGGAAAAGTTAGCAATTCTTGCTGGTAAGATTGAGAAAAGTCATCGGCATAAGTCGATCTGTCCGGGCTATGCGAGAGCATAGGGGGCTCGAAAGCAACGTTTGAAAACGAAAGAGGGAAGACCTCGTCTTCATAGCGCGAGATGGGGGAAGATTCCACAGAGGACATTGTAAATAATTGTAATTGTATATTGTGTGTAAGTTTGGTTGGTTTGGTGTAGCCAATTTAGTTTGGTTTTCTCAAGAATAAAACAAGTAAGAAAGAAAGAGAGTTGCTCCAGACCCTTTCCGAAATCAAGATGAGTCCTGTTCTTATATATACCTTTTTACCTAGAGCCGCTTCTTTATGCACCGTGGAGTAATTACCGAATTGCAAAACCACCCGGGTGTGGATGTGGATGCAAAATAACAGTGAAATGAGTAATAACAATGGTCATAAACATGTGGTGTGCAATGTGTCATCTTCGCGCGCGTGCTAAAAAAAACGAATAACGGTGGTGATCCCGCGGCTTTCCACACTGACGGGGTCACGTGTGTTTATTCTGTTTTCTTCTAACGGCTTCTGTAGATTTCCGGACGGTTCCACGCAGCGCCACAGCTTGGTTCCAGATCGACGGAAGAGAACGTGCAACCCTTTGGGCTGGTTATGAAACAACGCAGATGGAGAATATGGCTCACAACCCCAAGGGACTTCTTGGTTTGGTTTTGTTTACAGTTTTTTGCTTGGCAAAGGTGCCATCGTTTGTCATGATACCATGACGGTAGCAGGCATCATCGATTTTGCAACTGTTGCGGACCAGGGCAGTGGGTATGGTGTAACTTCTGTAACACACCCACAAATGTGGTTGAGTCTCTAATGGAGATGAGTGAGTGGGCGAGCCAGGATAGGGTCTTTGGCATGTGGTGCTTACCCGGAAGGGAGATGCGCACGTGACTGTTGAAAAAGGGAAAAGCAGAGGTAATGAATGACGAAGTCGGTTCATTGCATGTGCTGTTACACTTCTTAAATAGATATCGATTAAGAATTACTATAATGATTTGTTACTTATTTTTTATTAACTAGCTTTGGGGGAGAGCCATGGAAAATAGCACTCGGTCTTGTGGCGGAGTTGGATTTGCTTGACTGTGGCCCCCTCACGCTGTTTAATGACGACGAGAGGCAGCAATGATGTTGTTCATTTCTTCGACCTTAGCCTTGGCTCTGGTGAAAGAACCCAATCTCTTCTTGGCGACCTTTCTGGCTCTCTTTTCACCGGAGTTTCTGATCAAATCGATCAATCTTCTTTCATATGGGGACAAACCGGCGATTTCTCTAACCAAAGATCTGACGAACTTGGTTCTGTTGGAGGCAGCACCCTTCTTGTAGGAGATCTTTGGGGCTGGAGTCATTTGGGTGACTTTCTTACCCTTGTTCAAACCAATAGCGATACCTAGAGGAAAAAAATAGAATATCTTATGTTAGTAACAAGCACACTAGTACTCACGTAGTATACGAGCAAAATAAATAAACAAAGACTCCACGGAGTACTGCAACGCTGGGTGCAGGATATAAACGATGTTTGCATATTTCTGGAGCTTAATCTCATCCTGTTTGTATTTCTGTTGTTGGCTTAGTGGTTCAGTTCATTTTGCTTTTGCTCTATAGTTCATTAGTTCAGGTAAACATACCAGTCTTGACAGCCATTTTGTATTATCCTTGCTTCTCTATTCTGTTTTGACTATGGTAATACACGAACTTAAGACTTAACGCTAATTAAAACGAATATTCAAGAAATGCAATGATGTGCCTCTTCCTCTGCCTCTCTCTCTCTCTCTCCTAGTGCATTCATGCTAGCTTCCCTCGTCGGGCTTCCCTGAACAGCCTTGGTTGGCAACCCAATGAAAAAGTTCCGCGCACGCGGTATGTGCGTCTTTCGCAACCAGACCTCTCGGTCATGGTCGTCTCCCGCACGGTAAAGCGGAAACAAAAACCCAACACATCCGTGGATGTACGGGTGAAAATACAGTCAAAAAAAAAACAACAACAACATTGTCTAAACGAGTCGTGATGCATTTTTTAACACAAATTGGAGAGGCACACAATGTGCACACAGCGCAAAACTATACATCTATTTAAAAACTTTTTTAAAACCAGTCCAGCCTTTCCTCCCTTTAGCCTTAGAATCTCGTTCCAATAACGATGCCGTGGACACTTGCTCCTTATTGATGTTAATCAACTCATCGATTTCCGCTTGCAGTTCAGTGATTCTTTCCTCTAATTGGCCGTTCTCCCTCATCACCTCATTGTTCCTGGATATGGTCCTTTCCAAGTCTTCTCTCAGATCTGCCTTTGGTAGTGACGCGTCCGGGTTCGGTAAATTTTGCTTGCGAATCTCTTCCTCAATTTGGCTTTTGATATCAGTGATTGTATTTATCAGGTCGTTTTTTTCATCCAACAGCATCTCCATATTCAATCTGTTCTGAATCAGCTCGTTAGCGGCGCTGATATTCTCTTTGTTCAAAATTGAATAGTCGTGTTCTAGCTTCTGCGCCTCTCTTTGTAGTTGGTGGTTTTGAATTCTTAGTGATTCGTAGTGGTCCTCTTTTTTTTGCTCTTTTTCATGGATTTCTACGTACTCTCCCCTGTATCTTCTTAATGTTAATGGTGTGATATATACACCTGTCATTGCATCATGAACGAAAAGATCGACATTGTAGGAAAAAGTGCCGTCATCATTGCCCTTAAATGAGTTCCCATTTGACAATCCCATTTGCACTACAGAAGCGTCATCCTGGTTTCCCATTAAATAGTAATTGAAGAGTTCGTCCTTTAAAAAATCCAATAGTTCATCGAATCTCAATTTTACTAAAGTTTCTTCATTCTTTAACATTAAATTTACAGCAAACTTCAAAAGCACTTCAATACCCTCTACGAATACAATATCAAAAATTCTTAACACAAACTCTAACGGAAACTTGTATGCGAAAAATGTCAAAAACCATTGTGTAGCGTACATTGTGGAGCTAATTCCCTCACGGATCAAGCGATTGTACAAAGAAGGTGAATGCTCCTCTAATAATCTATCAAATTGATAAAGCATTAACATCAGCCCAGGCATTCCTGGTAAGAAAAGCTCTCTTAATCCATAATTCTTCATTAATCCAACGAGTAGTCCAAAAGATTCGGCCTCGTTTTCACAGTTTATTAATAGTGGCGCTGCAATGAACCCCATGCCTTGCGTGTACCCAACATCTGGATCATAAACAGAATACACCTTTATTACCTTGTATAGTGACTCCATTTTGTCCTCGGCCACAAACTTCGTTCTCCTTAAATCTCTACGTATTGTTGCTTCATGAAGACATTCGGTATCCAATAGAGTTTCATATATATCTTCCATTTCTCTTGATTTGGAATTCGCCATCAGCTGCCAAATGATACCTCGAATTTGTGGTGGTATCCCATTGGTAACATGGGCTTCTAAATTTTCTGGTTCGTTGCTTGCCACTGTAGCATAATCATTAACTACTTGAGTCCAGAAGGACCAATCAATGTTAAACATTTCTCTATCTTCTTCATTAACATTCTCCACTTCGTTATACTCGGACAAGTTCTCCAGAAATGACGTAAATGTCGATTTTAAAAAGCTTTGACCTTCCTGCAACGACTCTCTAGTTTCTTCCCCCTCTTTATTCAAATGGTGACTGGTCTTGCGGTAACGACTAGCGATCAAATTAATTTCTGCAGTGGACTCTAATTGCGCAGTTTTGGAACCAGTGAGAGGAACATGATGATAACTATTTCTTTTAGTTTCTTCGAAGTTTTTACGGAACTTCTCTGACTTCATTTCTTCCTCTAGTGGCGGTGGAACAGCATTCTTCGTCTTCGGTGGTTGTTCCCTTTGTTTGCCCCTTGGAGGTAATTTTGGTGACGTTGATGTCGCAACATTTTGTCTAGGTGGTAATGGTGGCGAAGATGTAGTGGGAATTGCGGAAACCTCGTTCTCGCTTGAGTTATCACCTTTTTCATTTATGATTTGTGTGGGTATAGGTGGTACTTTCCTAGCAGTTTCTGAGGAAAGATTCTCTGCTGTTACGGGCCCATCTTCTATAGCAGCTTTTTGTTCCTTGTTTTCATTCAAGTTTATTCCAGCGGCTACCTCATTGGTAATATGAATCTGGTTATTATCATTTTCTGACGACCTTTCTGGGGTTACTTCACTACTTATAGAAATGTCGTTCGCATTTGCAGCTGTCGTAGTACCAGATTCGTCATCGAGAAATTTACTCGAGGATGATTTCTCACCTCCAGAATTTTTTCCAGTTACTTCCCTATTTTCTGGACTACTAACAACCTCTTTCGTATCAGCGTAAACCTTCTCATTCTCTTTGACTGCATCATATTCTTTTTCAATATTCAGCCCATTTGGGGCTTGCACATCCGTTGTCACATCTTTTTCAACATCCAATGGCTCATTTAAATCAATTTCAGAACTAGGTTCTCTCGTTTCTTGCCTTTGTTCATTAACGTTTTGTTCAGTGATTTGGGTGTCTTCATCACCAGAGATCCCAATAGGTTCTTCTCTTGATACATTTGTGGGTGCTTCATGGCCTAAACTTTGTTGCTTGTCATTTAGTTCTTTGTCCGAATGGAGGGGCTCAGTTGGAATTATAGCTATCTCTTCATATTGGTCTGATGGCGTTGATTTTATCTCTTCCTCCATTGAAACCAAATTATTCGAATGATTATCACCTTCGTGAACTTCAGAGGCGATCGTATCTGTATTTTTCTCAATAGATTTGTCTGAAGACATTGCTCTATTAACGTTCTACTTTACACTGGTGGTAGGAGCTGTTTTATTTTGAGTATTAACTAATCAATCTCAATTACGTTCGATCCAAACCCTTTTTTTCGTTATATGAGCGAAGCTTCTGAATAAGCCCTCGTAATATATTTTCATGAAGAATTTAGGTCCAAAAAAAAGATGGGCATTAATTCTAGTCATTTAAAAAATTCTATAGATCAGAGGTTACATGGCCAAGATTGAAACTTAGAGGAGTATAGTTACATAAAAGAAGGCAAAACGATGTATAAATGAAAGAAATTGAGATGGTGCACGATGCACAGTAGAAGTGAACTTGCGGGGTTTTTCAGTATCTACGATTCATTTTACTCTTTTTTTGGGTTTGGTGGGGTATCTTCATCATCGAATAGATAGTTATATACATCATCCATTGTAGTGGTATTAAACATCCCTGTAGTGATTCCAAACGCGTTATACGCAGTTTGGTCCGTCCAACCAGGTGACAGTGGTTTTGAATTATTACCATCATCAATTTTACTAGCCGTGATTTCATTATTCATGAAGTTATCATGAACGTTAGAGGAGGCAATTGGTTGTGAAAGCGCTTGAGAATTTGTTTGAGTTGTTATGAGGTTCGGACCGTTGCTACTGTTAGTGAAAGTGAAGGACAATGAGCTATCAGCAATATTCCCACTTTGATTAAAATTGGCGCCACCAAACAAAGCAGACGGGGTCAGTGGCACTAATGATTGCAGCTGTTGCTGTTGCCCTAGAAAAGGCGTGACTGAGCGATGCGAAGGTGTGCTTCTTGGTATTGTCACTGGAGAGTTACGAGAGGGTGGACGGTTAGATAACAGCTTGACTAGATCACTGAAACTTGCTCCTGATTTCAATGGCACAGGTGAAGGCCCTACTGAGCCAGGAGAAACATATTTAACACTGATATTGTTGACATTTTCCTCCGGAAGAGTAGGGTATTGGGCGATAGTTGCAGAACCGACAATATTTTTAATGGCGCTACCATTACTATTGTTATAACTGATATGCGGTAATGGGATTGCACACTGTGATAACAGAAACGGCGCACATACCTCTTCCAGTACTTGAATGTATTTTTCACAAGTCTGGATTTTAAAAGTGGCCAGTTTTTTTAATAGCATCAGAACAGTGTTAATTTGTTGTAATAATTGTGCGGTCTCGTTATTCTCAGCATTCGATTTTGAGTTTGAGAGTAGAGTCTTTATGGGTACTAGGACTGCATTGAACAAGTAATAAGAACAATTCCAGGCAAAATATGGGGTGACATTATGATTGTCCATATAGCTACTTACAGACATAACAGTTCTTTGTGCTGCATCGCTTAACATGATGGAGCATCGTTTAACTTCATAACTTTGATGATCATTTTGATCCTGTTCTAGTTGTGACTTTTTCTGGGTAAAATTAGTGAAAAAATCTCTTAATACATAAATGATAAGAGACAACTGTCTCCACTTCAGTTCGAATCTTGTAAAGGATAGCCAAGGGTGTTCCTTCAACAAATTGGTTAGAGCGGTGGTGGAAATATCCATTTGTAAAAACTTTGGTGCCTGTCTCGAAACCTCCTCAATCTCATTACAAATCATCAAGCATTTTTTTGCACATATAGGACTTTTTTCTGCAGTTACTGTTTTGTCTAGTTCATAGATTTTTGTGAAAACTTGTAAGAGCCTTGCTGTTTCAATGATGCCATGATATATGGTGGGACCTGTTGTGGTACGCTGCACATCGTCGACAGAAGAAGGGAAGGAGATTGTATTCTGAGAAAGCTGAATGGATCGACCATAAAGCAGGGACAATTGGATCTCCCAAGAGTAGACAGACCACCAAATTCGGCGTCTTTGTTCCAGAATGCTGCTATCACTGAAGGACGAGGGGAGGTCCCTATTCAAGCCCAATGATATGGCCATTCTTATGGAAAAGCTGTGAAAATTATAGCTAGTATTTGTTTTCTGCCTCCACTGTGTATATCGCGACAGAAGATGTAGGGCTGTCACCAAAATTATGGAACCTGACTCGAAGACCTTGCTCGTCAAATGAGATTTAGCATTTTGATAGTAAAAAACATCTATATCAGTAGATTCCCCCTCTATACACCAGGCTCCAATGGCTAATATGCAGTTAAAAAGGATTTGCCATTGATCCTTCGACGCGATTTCAATCTGGTTATTATACAACATCATTAGCGTCGGTGAGTGCACGATAGGGCAGTAGGGGTGAAAATTATTGAGATAACTTTGAAGTAAACGGGATGTTGTGGATCTAGAAGCCAACGTGTATCTATCCGTAATCATGGTCGGGAGCCTGTTAACGTTAGAGTTCGTGTAATTTTCCGGTTTAAAGCCAATAGATCGAAGAATACATAAGAGAGAACCGTCGCCAAAGAACCCATTATTGTTGGGGTCCGTTTTCAGGAAGGGCAAGCCATCCGACATGTCATCCTCTTCAGACCAATCAAATCCATGAAGAGCATCCCTGGGCATAAAATCCAACGGAATTGTGGAGTTATCATGATGAGCTGCCGAGTCAATCGATACAGTCAACTGTCTTTGACCTTTGTTACTACTCTCTTCCGATGATGATGTCGCACTTATTCTATGCTGTCTCAATGTTAGAGGCATATCAGTCTCCACTGAAGCCAATCTATCTGTGACGGCATCTTTATTCACATTATCTTGTACAAATAATCGTGTTAACAATGCTTTTATATCCTGTAAAGAATCCATTTTCAAAATCATGTCAAGGTCTTCTCGAGGAAAAATCAGTAGAAATAGCTGTTCCAGTCTTTCTAGTCTTGATTCCACTTCTGTCAGATGTGCCCTAGTCAACGGAGACCTTTTGGTTTTGGGAGAGTAGCGACACTCCCAGTTGTTCTTCAGACACTTGGCGCACTTCGGTTTTTCTTTGGAGCACTTGAGCTTTTTAAGTCGGCAAATATCGCATGCTTGTTCGATAGAAGACAGTAGCTTCATCTTTCAGGAGGCTTGCTTCTCTGTCCTCTCTTAAAATGATGGCGTGCATTACGTAGACACAATCTGGAGATGAAGCTGAAAATCTGGGGAAGGATGACGGAAAAAATAGCTCATAAAACAGAAAAAGGCCCGAAGTAACAATAGGAAAAATTAATTGCACTAAACAAAGAAAACGATATTATGGTGATTAAACTGATACAGAATTATGTAAATACTTTGAAATTATAGAAGGTTTGTAGAATAAAAAAAATACTGGGCGAATGCTGTCTCAAAGGACGCGGACGTTTTGAAACTTCTTGCCGCTCACGCACCCAAACCAATCGCCCCTCTGGGGCCTCCATGCAATGTTGTTTATCTCTTGTGTTTTATTGGCATACATCATGTTAGGAGTCTCTAGTGTCTTGCACACCTGCTTGCTGTTGTTGTTTAAACTTAAGGGATCCTCGTTTAAACCGGATCCTGCGCCACCGTCTGTCATCTCTGTGTCGCCGTCAGGGTCCTCCAAGGAAGTTCCATGAATACTGGGGGATTTGCTACCTGCAGCGTTAATTTCCATAAAGGAGCTGTTCAAGTCCCAATAGAGCACCTGGCAGTCATCTCCGCACGAGAGCAAAACATTGCGCTTTGTGGGATGCCATTTAATCCCGTTTACCGAAGAACCGTGGCCTTGTAAGTTTAGTATAGGGGATTCTGGGTTCCTCATATCTAGAATAATGATTTTGTTCGAGTCAGCTGCAAAAGTGGCCAACACATTTGGGTCATACGGTGATGGCTCCAGCCTCAATAAGGCGTCCGAACCTTTCGACGACGGTGTTATAGTACCCGCAGTGGCTCCAGACACTGAGGAAGAGGGAGGCTCGTAAATAATTGTACTGTGCGCAAGCGATCTTAAATCAAATACTCGTACACTACCGTCCCCACCACAACTAGCAAATAATTGGGTCGATTTTGTCAAAAACCTTACATCAAAAACTTCGCTGTCGTGAGCGATCAATTGGGTCTTAACGTAGTGACTGCTTTGCAGATCCCATACAATGCATGTGGTGTCGATGGAACTTGAGATTATCAAGTTAGTATCGACCGTGTTCCAGTCAAATGATGTTATTGGTGGGAAAGTGCCTATGACCTTCATGTCATCTGCGGCCGCGGGATTGGCGGGGTGCTGTCTATTGTATTTACACAGAGATAGATTTATTTGTTCTTGGAACTGTCTTTCCTCAGGGCTAACGCTCCAAATCTGTAAGGAGTCAGAACACGTCGCGAGTTTCCTTGGATACAATTGAGAGGGGACCCATTGGATTTTGCTCACAGGATAAACCACATCTGCGTCCACTACGCTTTCCCAGCTCAGTAGATCATTAGAGTGCAGAACCTGCAACTTATTTCTGCTGTCCTCTTTGTACGAACCCAAGCAGACGTAGTCGTCGGCGCTCCAATCGAGCCCAAAGAGTGGATAGTGTGATTGATATTCGCACACGGAGGCCATGGAAGGGTTCATCAGATTGCTTACAACCGGAATATTTGCAGCATAGCCCCTCGCCTGCTGTAACTGAGAATGATTTGGTGAAAAAACTGGTGGCGAGAAATCTAACGGTGAATACATCGGCGATCGACTTGCATAGTACGTGGCACTTAGGTCACAGCCACTATTCCTTTTGCTGTTACCGCCATTGGTAGTGTTGCCAGACATTCCAAAGGGAGATGGGCCTCTACCTTGATCTTGTGCCGCCGAGGAAGGCCCATTAGTACCACTCAAGTAATTGTTCTTGTTATATGGCTGCCGCTGCGATGAGCCAAACGATATTGAGCTCCTTTTATTGCCATTGTGAAAGGGATCCATTTGAAGGGCGTGTATTTGCTCCTATAATTCCTTTCCTTCTTGTTGTCTGTTGACCCTTTAGGTTGTATGCCACTCTCGAAAACCTAAAGAACTGATTACTAAATTATTTATACAAGATTTCAGATGACAAGATGGTTCACCCCTTGCCCCTGGTCTTCCTCCCAGTAATTATTCATATTCCATTTTTTTTCATAAACGCACGCTAAGGAAAAAGAAGAGACTGAAAATTCTTGCATATTAGAATATAAAATGATATATACTACATTTATATACATCCTTAAACTGTGAAAGAAAGAATAGCGATACAAATGTCTAGGCAGTCCCTAGGACAGTGCCGGAGTTGTCATTGTGGAGAGGCAATGGTGTTTCTGTGGACATTAACGGTTCGTAATCTTTAGTTCTGTCGATATCCTCATCTCTGTAATACTTAATTCCCCAAGGTATTAATCGAATTAAACCGTCTAAACTTTTTTCGATTTTGGTGATGATCCATCCTGGTGGAGTGATCTTGTTAAACCACGATTCCTTGTAGCCTATGGCGTAACCGACACATAAGCCGAAAAAATGACCCCAGAAACTGGAGCCAGGTATAACGACGGCAATTGCGACTAATAGTACTAGGGGTGTATATAATGTCGGAATTGAGTAGTCTGTGCGAAAGATCCTTGTTCTAGGGCGGATCTGTGATTCTTTAAAACTATAGTATGCGAATAAGGTGAAACACCACCCACTGGCGCCTGCAACTAATACTTCTGGATATAGCAACTTACCCAACAAACAGTACAGAATTCCGGCAAATAGAGCACTCAGGTTCAAAAAAACACCTGTGTACACAGTCCCATGCGTTTCTTCGAAGAGATTCAAGGGTGCCCAGATGGCTAGCACATTGAACAGTAAATGAGGCAATGATAGGTGAATTAAAGGATAAAGCGATAGCCTGCTCATTTGCAGTTTGAACAATGACTCTGGCGCCAACGACAGGTCTTCCCTTAGGGCAAAAATAAAACTTAACAGGTAAATAGCGGTTAGAAATACCACAAGGCCTGTGGTCAACGCAGCTGGTGGATGACCACCGGGAAAAACGTACGACTTCCAATTCATAGCACGACCAAATAGCACAACCTAACAACCAGAGTGAATTGCTGTTCTCAGTGCTTCCAATTAAGCCTTTCCCATCCCCCTATTCTTCTTGTATCGATGCAGTTCAAAAAAAAAAAAAAAAAGAGGCTTTAGATCTCAAAGGGCCGAAAAAAGTGAAAAATTTTCTCGAGAAATCATAAAAGCAGCCATCGCCATATATAAACAATCTATGCATATGTATGCAGCATGGCATCGCATCTTTCTTGGCGACCCGGTAGTAGCATTTAACTTCCATTAGAACCATATAAAATGCATGGGCCTACTTCAAAAGCTATTTCCCGCAATGTGAGAAGCGTGAAGAGACCAAGAAGAGCACCTAGGCCCGTGGTCTCCACGCAGGCTATGAACAAGTTGTCTAACGTAACACTCTCTGCTGAACAAGAAAAGTTGAGAGAGCGCGTTTTGTCGTTCATGCGTTCCAACTTATCTCAGTACAAGTCTGACTGGAAACATCCGGCCATGTTTGTAATCCAAGGGGACGCAGGTACAGGCAAGTCTGTGATTCTAAACTCCTTGTTCAATGAAATTCAGAAACTATCCCAGTTCTCACCTTCTTCTGAAGATATCTTACATGGGACACATAATTATCTGGTAGTCAACCATCCCGAGATGTTAAAGTTATATATCCGGATTAGTGACAGTTTCAAATATATTTCTAAATCGTCACTAGAACGGCCCACTTCGTTGATCAACAATCTACAGAAGAGAAAAGTCATGGCCGATGTAGTCATTGTAGATGAAGCACATTTGTTGGCCACTTCTAAGGATGCTTTCAAAAGATTTTATGGCGAAAACCATCTCAAAGACTTAATGTCCCTTTGTAAAGTGCTTGTATTGGTTTACGATGATAAGCAAGCTTTAAGAATGGGTTCCTATTGGGATGAAGGTTCTAATAACGGTGCCACTTTAAAGGACTTTTACAACGAGATTCCACCAAAATCCAGAGACTGGTACACTTTAAAACAGCAGTTTAGGGTTGCTGCCCCACAAAACGTGTTGAACTGGATTGACCAAATTAGTGTCGCAGGTAAAATCCCACCAATTGAATCTGTGCTATCTAAGGGCAATGCAGATTGTGCTGACGATAAAATTAAGAATTTTGATTTCAAAATTTGGGATGATTGTGGCGCCATGTACGAGGCAATCAAGGAGAAAGACCGTCAATACGGCCAATGTAGGATGCTATCTACTTACGATTTTCCCTATCGCTTGGACGGAAAAGACTATTACGTTGAATGTGGTGACAATTTCAAAGTTCGCTGGGATCGCTATACTCCACGTGAAGTGACGCCTTGGAGTGAGCGTTGCGACACGATTGATGAGGTAGGTAGTGTGTATACTATCCAAGGGTTTGATCTGAATTATGCTGGTGTAATTTTGGGCCGTTCCATTGGGTATGATGCGGCTAATGACTGCATCAAACTAAGACCAGAGCTGTATGACGATAGGGCCGGTTTCACCAAAAAGAAAAACATTCACAATGCAGAGGACGTTAAGCAAAAGATTATTATGAATAGCATTAATGTCCTCTTAACTCGTGGCGTGCGTGGTCTGTATGTTTATGCATACGATCCTGAATTAAGAGAGAGACTGCTTCGTCCATCAAAAAAATAGGAAGTACATAGTATAGACAAATTTTATAAATATTAACTTTTATTTGTTGCGATCTTCACTAATCTACGCAGATTTTGCCTTCGGTATATTAGCCTTCTTCTTGTTGAGTGCTTCCCAAGTGATTCCACCAAATACTATAAACATCCCCACCCATTGCTGGAAACGTACACTCTTACCGAAGACAATAATACTCAAAATCATCGAGACCATTTTCCTGGTGACTGTTATCATGATCAAAACTAAAGAGCCAAATTGTTCTAGAGTATAGAAAATAAAGCATTGTCCCATAGCGCCACAGAACGAATAAAGCATTAAATAGCCCCACACTTGTGGGTCCATCGTCAATACAGAAACGGCATTATCCCATTGTTTGCAGTCGATCACAATAAAATACAAAATATTCCACAATATCACGAAGAGGTTCAGTGTAAACATCAAGTGTGCACCTGTTATCAAAGTTTGTTTTCCCTTTTCTTTGGCCTTATTGGCCTTTAGTAGCTTATCTTGGGTGGCGTTGGTCAATCCATCAAGGAATAAACTAGAGAAAAGTAGTCCAAACCCTTGTAATTTGTTATCATTTCCGCTCTCATTAAAGGATCTCTTCAACTTTTTACCATCGTTGCCACCTATAGTGAAAATAGTGACACCGAGACTTACCAAGAGAGCTACAACTTTTTTTTGGCTTGCTATGGGCGTCCTATACAAAAGCAAATGCACCAACAACACGGGGATCATCTTGCATGACTTTGCTAACATGTAAGTGAGATAATCCACGTGCTTTAAAGAAGTTGTAGCCAGCGGGCCTGAACTACTCTGTGTAAATGATATCAACATCAATTGTTTCCAATGATCTTTAATCATTTTTCTGGGCGGATATTCCACCTTCTTCCAGTTTAAGTACAGGTAGCCCATCATCATTGCCACAGAAGCTTGTATGAGGGATATTACATTAGGGAATTGAAACTTTCCCATGGAGTTTGGCCAGGTTCTTGTAGCCAAAGGCTCCTGTACTAATGCCCACGTCAAAAAAGTAGCATATATACCAATCGCACAGATCACCAAACTGGATGTACTTCCCGCCATACAAATATACGAATACTGCCTTGTTTACTTCTTCTTGTTACGTTGTAATTCTGGTTCTAATTACATTGCTGTCATTTTTTCATGTTCGATGGGATCTACAAAACAACCTTTAGAAGCGATCTCAGGGAAGCTTTGGAAGAGAAACAGCTGATGATTCTGGCATTCCACAAACTACAACAACGAACCAAACGACATATTCCATTGCAGTGATTTGATTGGGAGTAAGCTTTTATAAACGAGCAGACCAATATGATTTACGTAGTATTTCGTTGTCTTTACCACATCGTTGTTCGTGATAAGTTCTGAAAATTTTTTTTGGAGTATATTTGCTAGAGTTAATCCAACAATATTAGCATAAACGAGCAGCTGGAGACTAGGTTATTTGAATTATTTGAGCATCAAAGTGATCAATTGTATTATATTACAGTGTAATTTTCTTTTTTTCCATATTGAATCAAAAACTAGCCACGCTTGAAACTAAAGATGGTTGCCTATTCTCCAATCATTGCCACCTATGGTAATCGTGCAGAACAGTTTTTAGAAACAGACTCAGACTTCGCTAAGTATCATGCGAAATTGAATAAAAAGTTGCAACACTTGAGGAGCCGTTGCCATTTGGTCACCAAGGATACAAAGAAATACTCAAGTAAAAATAAGTATGGCGAAATTAACTCCGAGGATTATGATAATAAAACTAAATTGATTGGTGTTTTGATTTTACTACACGCTGAAAGGGACTTGGCACTGGCTGAAACTTTGAAATTGAGAGCTCGTCAAAGAGGAAAGTTAAAGAAAAGTGAAGAAAAGGTTTTATCCACAAGATTGAAGAAGGCCTGCAAGACTGCTGATAAATTGGTTAACGTCACTCAAAATGAACAGCAATGGATAACTCGTGCCCAATATTTAGCGTTCGCTAAATTGGTACATTCAGAGTACCTAATTAATGGAAAAAGGTTCAAGAGGAAGGACAATGCCAAAATTTCGAACAACCTAGCCCTCGTTTTCGCCGCATTGGAACACTTGAAGAATCTAAGCTTATTAGCTGAAGAAGTTGTAGATAACATTGTTAATAAATACCAGTACTCTCTCAAGCAGTACGCGGGAAATTTAATTACAACGCCCGAAATAAATAACTTTATCGTGGAAAGAGTTCAATCTGATGAGAACAAGGACGATGAGCTTGTGAAATTGTTATTAGACAATGGATTCAATATGAAAAAAATTACAACCTCAACTGAAGATCAAAAGGCTACCACTAACATAAACTGGAGATCTTTCAACGCCAAGATAATCGATGCTGAAGTTGCTCAATTTTTGGAACAAGGTCTATCTATCCACCCAACTCAGATTACTCAATATACACAGAGGCTATCAAAATTGGAGAAAGCTTTAGACCGTCATGAATTTTTCATCGCAAACCACGACGATCAAGATGACATAGACGAGATGGTTGAAAATAGTTCTGAAAACAATCAGATAATTTTAGCCTACATTAAATATAATATTCTTTTGACCTCTATATCTCGTGAAAGAGATTTGTTTACTCATTTATGGAATCAATGGCTGAAATTAAATACTTCATTACCATCGAAGTTAACCAAATATAAAGAAATGGAACGTATTGTGAAGAATTTGACAAAATATTTATCGGACATAATGGAGCTACCTGGTGTGTATTCAGATGACGAGCTGCTAAGCCAATTAGACTTATGCAAGCTGTATTTCCAGTTATTTCTGAATACGGGCTGCCTGAGTGTTTTATATCAGTCGAAAGGCAGATATATGGAGGCGTTAGCTCTATATGTGGACGCTTACCGAAGATTAGAAAACAAATTATCTGAAATTGAATCTCTAGACGAAATCTTACTTCCAGCAAATCTTTTGTCATTGAATTCTGTCCGAAGCTTACAAAAGAGAATCGAAAACGGTGGTAATAGTGTCATTACTTTGGCGGAATACGAAAAAAGAAATCATGGTGGCAGCTTAGGGAAATATGATTTGACAGTGATTGAAAAATTGGATAGTAAAAAAATACTGCCAACGGACATACAATTGAAAAATTTATTCCCTCTCAAGCCAAAAATGCTGCCCATTCCTAGTAAACCAACACTTTTTGATTTGGCCTTCAACTACATAACATATGATAAGCAAGAGCCCTCAGCTTCTCAAGTGAAAGATTCAGTCACAGAAACCGAGAGCATCTCTCAAACACCAATTTCTAATGAGCAGACAGAAGGAGAGCCTAAAAAGAAGCGTGGTTTCTTGGGCCTATTTGGTCGTTAATATTTTTCTAGTATGACTGTATTTATAGTACTATATAGATTATTCCATTTAAACAAATGATGATTGCCAACTATAGTAGCCAAATAACGAAGTGCATTACTTAACACATCTTATCTTTATCTACTGAAGATATCGCCAAATTACAGCACATGCTAAAAAGAAGATGTTTAGGGTCCTTTACATAACTATACGTTAAATTATTTTTGCTGCTGAAAATAAGGAAAATAAAAACAAAGATAAAAATAGAAAGAATGGGAAAATTTAGTAACAGCTTTTGCCCAATATGCTCAAAACCGAGTTATCTATTACAAAGCGTTCCTTTTATAGAAAAAACTGACAATCAAATGTAGTAATTGGCTATTGTTAACAACAACGTTGGAATGGAATAATTTCCACGTCTCGATTTTTGGTTCAACTTGAGTCTTTATCAAGTCTTTAAATGAAAAAGAATCGACATCATCCGAGTATCGTTTATCGGGCCCTTTTCTTTTGTCAATCATTTGAATACCGAATCTAGAACCATCCGATGTGGAAATTTTGAATATTATATCTGGGAATTTAGGACCGCTCGAACCAAAGACTTTTACTGTCAGTTCAGCTAGTTTTTCACCCCTGATGGTTTTAAGCACTCCTCTTTCATACAACTGCTTTGTGTTCCATTTAAACTTCATTCCCTGCAATTCAGAACGTTCTCTTCCTTGGACTTTTTTTACTGCATTCTTAAAATTTCCAAATTTACTTTTGTGCACCGGCGAAAAATCCTTGGCTTTCTGGAAGTCTTTTATCGTATGATCAACATGTTTTTTAAGCCTTGATAATTCTATATCTAAGCTGTGGTTCATTTCCGAAATTTTTGTGAGTGTTTCCTTTGTGATGTAAATTTCCTGGGTTACATAATCAATAGCATAGTTGGGATTTTTAATAGTGTTCGCAATATCGTTTAAGAAATTTTGTAACTTATTATCAGAAGAGCAAAAAGTCCCCGTACTTTCTAGTTCATGTATTTTTTTCAAAGTAACATTTTTGAGTGTGAAGTATTTTAATGGTTTCAGCTTCTGTATCATTGGATCATCCCTGATTTTAGGATTTTGCTCCAGAAAATTTGCAAAATTTGGTTCATCTTGAGGTAGAATTGTACTAATTGAAAGGTCATACAAATTGGTATCTACATCCTCAATTTGCATCATGTACACAAATGCCCTTTTAACTTGGTCGTAGATTTTCCTCATCTTGTCATCACTAACGAGAAATCGATATGCAGATGCATCCAATTCCAAGGTAACACGTCCTGATCTTGGAAAGGATGAATTGTCCAAGTTCTTTTCCAAAATATCATGCAAAATATCTGCTTCCGGAAATTCATTTAAATACTCTTCAAATTTACCACTGATTTCCAGAACCTTTTCAGTTAACAATTCCAATTTGGGGCTTGGCGATACCATATCCAAATAAATCAATCTATCTCCCTCTTGTTCGTACTCTGGATCTACTAACACATTATAAAGGACATCTTTGATATGAGGCTTTATTTCGTTAGCGTACTGGTTCAATGGATCCAAAAAGCCATCAAAATTTTTGATTTCAAAAACAGTCGCCAAGGATTTCATTAGAATGTCAATTTTTTGGTTATTTTTTTGAACGTTGCTGTCTTTGTATCCGTAATATTCCCGGTTGACCAAATACTCAGACACAAAAACGTTCACTAGAATACTTGATATGGCCCTTAAAGAGTCAATCTCCTCAATATTCTTATCTGCCGCGTAGCAGAAGATTTTAGTGCAGAGGTACCTGATTTCAACGGGAATGGTGTGAACTTTTCTGGTATAAATTTCAGCGACCATTTCAATCGCGTGCCATAGGCACCTTAAATTGTCAATGAACTTATTCTTGGTACTCGCATCATCCACAGGCGAACAATGCTGAGGAGAGCTAAAGCCGTGTATTTCTTGATAAATTTTGTATGGATCACTTTCAAAATCCACTACTGGATCTGACAAGTAATCCAAAACTGGGACTATTATAGAGAAGAATTCTGGAGACTCTCTTCTCAAAAAATCTTGAAGAATGGTTTGCCAAAATTGTGATCGGTTGTCAAGAAAGCTTTCAATACTCGGTGCTTCATTAATCGCATTTTGTAACATTTCACAAACAAACCTTGTGAAATAGGATCTCTCTCTGTCGTTCATCCTTTGATTCACAGTTCCAAATGTCATATAAACATTCTTTGCAACAAATTCTGGCTCTTTCAAATACAGCAATTTCCAATAAGAGGGATCAACTTGCAACATATAAAACAGTTTTTCATACTTTTGATATTTAGACTTCGGAATCGTAGAATCGGAAATACCGAGTTCATGATCTTTATCTTTTAATAGTCCAAACTTATCCAATACTCCGTTAATATTTAGTTGTTGTCTTATGCTCTTCAGTAATCGTTCCTTCTTCATATTTTCGGAATCAAGAGAGGCTTGGCAACTCTCCAACTGGTTTTGGACCTCTTCAATGGTTGCTGTTCCATTGAGCAAATGAACGAATTTTTTGACAGCCCAAAGACTTGGATTTGGACAGTCTAGAAGTTCCAAATATGCCGATCTTTGCAGACTTTTCCTAATCCAGCTTTGAATCATAATAACCGACCTTACGTTTCTCTTGTAAAAACTCGACTTTTGGTCCAAGCTTTCACGTACTAAAGCGCCTCTAGAAAATGCTTGAAATAATGCTAAATTATTATACTCCACAATGTCATCGACTAAGTCTAATGTGTAGCGGACTAGAATACCTCTAACAAAACCCTGGAGGTCGTGCACAGTTTCACTGAGAATATTTTCGGGCGCAAACAGTGACTGTACCTTATGTCTTACAGCGTTTCCGCGTATACAGGCTGATAATTGAATAATATTACAGTTTTCTTTTCCAAGTGAATATATTATTGATGCTAGGCACGAACGCGTAAATATTCCTCTAATCAAGCTTTGCAATTTTGAGATATTTTCCTTATGTACATCATGTACAGCACTTAATATCGCGTCCTCTGAACACCTCACAACATTACCTCTGATGATTGCCGAAAACTTCATAATACTTTCTCGCTCATCGTTCAACTTTGTATTGAGGGACATCACCTTCTTTCTCACATAAGAAGCACGCATATAAGACTGCAATTTTGTCAGAGGATAATGTGATATCTCGATATCATTTAATTTTGTGTTAACGGTTGTCTTCAACAATTTTGAACGACAATATGCTTGCAAAAGTTCGACAGTACACGAAAACCTTGAGAGTGTAAATTTCAATTTATCGTATTTATATCGAATTCTGCTTCCCTTAATTCGCGATTGAATCGCCTCGACATGAGGAACATCAATCTTTGCTCTTCTTATTGGCAAATACATTGACGACAATACTCTAAATTTATTTCCTCTTAGGCATGCTTGAAACCTTACTATGTCCTGTTCAAAAAGGTTCAGTAACCTTTTTTGAATGTATAGGTTAAAACGGGTATTAACTCCTCGACAAATATTTTGTAGTTGAACTACCTTCTCTAAAAATTGTTCCTCTGTCATCCTTTCTCTTCTCATGGGAGAATAATGAGAAGGTGAGTATTTGAACGTCTGGTAATAATTCAAATCTTCCTCTCTTGCACGACTCCTTCTCGTATAAAATTCTGTATCATATGTCAGGTATTTCGAGATGGTAGGAGAATAGTACGACAGACTTTTGTTTTTTATTGGGCTATATTCTAAAGATGGTGTAGGGCCCAGAAGACTCGGCTCAATGGGTGTGAATTTCCTCTTCTCAACAACGACATCCAAATTTGACATTTTTGGAACTTCATTATAAGGTGAAGGTGTATTAGAAAAATCGGAGCAATTAGCATCTGTTATATTCTTTCTTGGGGTAACTAAAATTTCTTCCACCGGTATATTCGGCCTTTCAAATTTATTAAAGTCTTTTATCAATCCGCTTCTTTTTTCTTTTGGTTCCTCAGGGGAAGCTGGTGCAGTATTGATATTAGTTCCTAAGGACTTGAAGTCTCTAATTCTAGGCCATGCTTTTTTACAAGCTGCGATTTCTTCTTTGGTAAAACTTATTTGGCCCGATACATTTGTTAAAGCGGGCGTTTTGCCTGGCCATTTCTTATTAATCATTGATATAAGAATATGCAGGGTTTCGAAAACCTGAGGGATATTCTTCTTGTTATAGAGATCTTGCAATTCAAATCTAAAAGAGTCCGGAACACCGACATGTTCTACCAAACCAAAAAAGGCATTAATGTTCTGAGTGTGTTTAAATTGTAGTTTATCACCTGCAGGAAATATAACCGTTGTCAAATCTGGATTTATCCTCTGGGTTAGCTTGGCCAAAAAAACACCATTCCTAAGTGAGTCTCCAACACATAACTCTATTTCTGATGGTAGTGCTTCCTCAATAACAGCTTCAATCCATATTTTGACTTCTGATACTCTGCATAAAAACTCATAGTACCTCAGTTCTATTTTCGAATAATTACTTAAGTCTACGGTATATTTTCCTACGAGTTTGTTAGGAAGGGATGGCTTCAGCTTTGATACGGAACTTTCTACTTTTTTTGACAAAATTGTCGCAGAACTGTTGCTAGCTGACGTCTTAGTCTTTAAATGACTTGGCGACGCTATGTTTAACGAAGAGTTGATTTTGGAACTTGACTGCGGTCTCAGAGGTGGAGTCACATTGGTGCCTAGGTTTTCAACATAACGATTTAGATAAGAATTATTATTGCCTGGTTTCGAAGGAGAGCCTGAATATGCTGTCATTGTTTTTGCACCACCTTGTTACATATAATTGAACTGGTGCAATAAGTTTTTCAAAAAAATAATCTATGTTTTGGCCAACTACTTTCTTATTTTCAATAAAAAGCTGTTGTTTTCTGATGTCAATAACAGGGTTTCTTAATTTCAAGATGGAAGAATTTGTAATGTTTACACTTTCCTCTTTTAGGATATGCTATTAATGGCATGCTTAAATCACTATATACGAGATAAACAATTTTAGCGATGCGTAGCTCAATATAAAGCGCTATAAGTAAGCGCGAAACAACTGCATTGTATCCTTGTTACAAATATCAAAATCTTCAAATGCAAAGGCAGAATTGTCCTCAGTTTCTTCGCTTTGGAAGGGGTTAGAGAAATCTTGTATAATTAGGTGGTCCCGAGTGCTTGCGTTGAAAATGCATTTGTGACAATTTTCTATGATTACCACTTGTTTGCAATCGATACTTGGCGAGAGTTTCTCTATCAAAATTTTGCAATTTTTCAAGTCACGTAAACGGATTTGGAAATCCTTGTCGGAAGGAGACCGTAGAAAAATTATAGAATCCGTACAATCAGTTATGAAAATACTCCCTGTTTGAAAGAAAATCCTTTGTAAGTTTATGACACATTTAGTAATATTGCGAAAGCACAAAGAACCAGAAAGGGCACTATTGCCACTATAATCTGTTGTTGATGTGACAGTACAAAACTCTAAATTTTCAAAAGCTGAATCACCCTTCTCCAAGACATAATGCTTTTTCAAAGTAGTGGTATACGCCGGCGCATTCGCAAGCTCCGTACGTTCAACATTCTTATGAACGGCTGATGATGAATTTTTCTGTTTGAAGGAGAATAGTCGTTTTTTGCCCTTTGACTCAGATAATTTTGCATTAATAGATTTTAATACATTTTCTATATCATTGGAGAAGTGTTCTTTTTCATAAGATGTCAAAGAATGTGACAGAGTATTCAGCTCACTTCGAAGACTTATGGTCTTCTTCTGCAAGGTCTTATAGTCACTCGTCTCTGAGAGTTCTCGTTCGAGCTCTACACAAAAAAATAGTATACGAAAATATGCAATGTTAATTAGTTGGACGCATAATGAAAGCAGATGAGTTTCAACATACCCTTTATCTTCGCAGTAAAGTCCATTTATGCTTAAGCTATTTCAGTTATATTCTTAAGTATATTTCACGATTTCAGATTCTTCGCGTTTTGTATGACACACTAGACGCGTCGGAATAGTGAAAACTCTAAAAAAATACATTGTAATGTTTTACCCAGTTATTTCCATGCAGATGCCCTATTTACATACTTATTTATTCATTCGAATACCTATACGTTATATTAAGTTTTGTTTATAACCTATTCAAGGCCATGATGTTCTACCTAATCTACCTCTTCCATTTCGGTGTCAGCTGGAACCTCTTCAACCGGAGCTGCGGTGGATGCTTCTGGAGCAGTCTCTGTTTCTTCATCCTCATCAATGTTCAAACCCAAAGAGATCAATCTGTTAATTCTTGATGCAAAGGAAGTTGGTTCGTCCAAACTGAAGCCGGAAGTCAACAAAGCAGTTTCATATAATAACTTAGTCAAGTCCTTGACAGTCTTGTCTTGAGCACCACCTTCGTCAACTCTCTTTTTCAATTCCTTGATAATTGGAGATTTTGGAGAAATTTCGAAAGTCTTCTTGGAAGACATGTAGGAGGACATGGAAGAGTCTCTCAAGGCTTGAGCCTTCATGATTCTTTCCATGTTAGCAGACCAACCAAATTGACCAGTTCTGATAGCAGCTGGGGCATCCAACAATTTGTAAGAAACAACAACTTTCTCCACTTGGTCACCCAAAATTTCTTTCAAGGCCTTGGTCAATGGTTCATATTCTTTGATCTCCTTCTCCCTTTCAGCTTTTTCTTCGTCAGTTTCTTCCAATTCGAAATCTTTAGTAATGTCAACCAAAGTTTTACCTTCGAATTCCTTCAATTGAGTGAAGGCGTATTCATCAATTGGGTCGGTCAAGAACAAAACCTCGAAGTTTTTAGCCTTCAAGGCATCCAAAAATGGAGACTTTTCGACAGCCTTTAGAGATTCACCAGTGATGTAGTAGATGTTCTTTTGGTGTTCTGGCATTCTGGTAACGTAATCAGTTAAGGAAGTCAACTCATCTACGGACTTGGTAGAGTTGTAACGTAACAACTTAGCCAAAGCAGCCCTGTTTTGGGTATCTTCATGTACACCCAACTTGATATTTTTGGAGAAAGCCGAGTAGAACTTTTCAAATTGTTCAGAGTCTTCAGCAATTTCGTTGAAGGCTTCAATCAACTTTTTGACAATGTTCTTTCTAATAACCTTCATGATCTTATTTTGTTGTAACATTTCTCTGGACAAATTCAATGGTAAATCCTCAGAGTCAACAACACCCTTGACGAAAGATAACCACTCTGGAATCAAGTCTTCAGCTTCATCAGTGATGAAGACACGACGAACGTACAACTTGATATTGTTCTTCTTCTTCTTACTCTCAAATAAGTCGAATGGTGCTCTCTTTGGAATGAATAAGATAGCTCTAAATTCCAATTGACCTTCAACGGAGAAATGCTTAACGTACAATGGGTCTTCCCAGTCGTTTGAAATAGACTTATAGAAAGCATTGTATTCTTCTTGAGTGATATCAGATGGGTTTCTAGTCCACAAAGGCTTAGTCTTGTTTAGTTCTTCTATCTCTTGAACTTCTTCTTTAACTTTTTTCGTCTTTGGCTTCTTTTCCTCTTCTTCATCGACTTCTTCCAATTTTGGTTTCTTGTCGTCTTCATCCTTCTTTTCCTCATCCTTCTTTTCCTCGTCTTTCTTTTCTTCTTCTGGAATTGGAACTTCCTTTTCAACTTCCTTGGTGACGACTAATTGGATTGGGTAGGCCACGAACTCAGAATGTCTCTTGATAACTTCCTTTATTCTCTTTTCCTCCAAGTACTCCAATTGGTCATCTTTCAAGAATAACCTCAAGATGGTACCCCTACCAATTCTTTCATTAACTTCGTCTAGAGTAACAGTGAAAGAACCACCAGCGTTGGATTCCCAGATGTATTGTTCGTCGTCGTTGCTCTTTGAAATAACCTGAACTCTGTCGGCGACTAAGAATAAAGAGTAAAAACCAACACCGAATTGACCAATCATGGATACATCGGCACCAGCAGATAGAGCTTCCATGAAGGCCTTGGTACCAGACTTGGCAATGGTACCCAAGTTATTAATCAATTCAGCCTTGGTCATACCAATACCAGAATCTCTGATTTCCAAAACTTTTTGCTCTGGCTTTGGAGTGATTCTAATAAAGAGATCTGGTTCTGTTTCCAATTGTTTTGGATCAGACAAAGATTTGTATCTAATTTTATCCAACGCATCCGAGGCATTAGATATCAGTTCTCTCAAGAAAATTTCCTTGTTAGAATAGACGGTGTTGATGATCAAACTCATCAACTGAGTAATTTCAGCTTGAAATTCAAAAGTTTCACTAGCCATATCTTTGCGTGTTTGTTTGTGCTTTTGTTTATAGGACTCTATTTTCTATCAGGTATGATTTCTTGAACTCTAATACAGCGGGAAGAAATGAAGAGGTCACAGATGTTAAGAATTGAAGGGATAAGCTGCATATTTATATGTTTTAGGGGGTGGCGGAAGGACCTGGTTGGTATTAAGATGAGAATTAACCGCTCATAAATCCATGCGCGTGTTTTTCTTCCACGGCGTTCTAGAAAAAAAAGAAAAATTCAAAAATTTCTGCGAAACTCGAAAGAACCAGAATTGTTCGAACAATATGTGACAAGCGCATGAGTTAATAATCCGATTAAGCTTTATTCCTGTTCTTTTTTACGTGTATGTAAAACTGGTTTATGGATTACTGTGTTGAGAGAGGGGGGGTGAGACCTCCGGAATGTGATATATCACACACTTGCATGTTGGTTCATATCGTAACCACGAAGAATACAAATGCGCACACGCAAGCTAAGTTATATTTTGAAATATTCTGTCATTAAGCTTCCAAATACTTCTAACCATCTCTTATTCTCCTCTTAGTAGCCATTCTTTGCCACGAGGAATAAAAACTCCCGCGCCACTAATAACAGGAAAAGAAAAATAGGACAATTGCATTTGCTGTCACCGTGGTAATATCACCATGAACGATGATATGAAATTTTCATAGAATAAGAAGGAAAAGAATAAAAGAAAAAGAGAATCTGAGAAAAAATCGATGAGTTAATTATCATTTGTGTAAAACAAAAACGAATTGTAATAAGATAGGCAAAATTGTTCGCGCTCTATCTCAAAGAAAGTAATTATTTCCAAATAGAAAAAAAAAAAATTCTACATATACGCAGATATGGGCCTACACAGTGAACCGTTAGATCAAGAGGACCAAGACACCATAATACTCGATGCAAGAGCTGGCGATTTGGATTCTCTGAAAGATATATTCACCACTTTAGTCAGTCCCAAGTTACTTTCGACTTGTAAGGAAAGTGAATCTGATTCTACGGCTTTACATATGGCTGCTGCCAACGGTCATATAGAGACCGTTCGGTATATACTGGAGACGGTTTCTCGCGCAAATAGTGCCGAAGACTTGAAAGCTTTTGTTAATGAGGTGAACAAAACAGGCAACACGGCTTTACATTGGGCGTCGTTGAATGGCAAATTAGACGTGGTCAAGCTACTGTGTGATGAATATGAGGCAGACCCCTTTATTAGAAACAAATTCGGCCACGATGCTATCTTTGAGGCCGAGAACAGCGGGAAGGAAGAAGTGGAAACATACTTTTTGAAGAAGTATGATGTCGAACCTGAAGATGATGAAGACACACAAACTGAGGGCAAGAATTCGGTCCAAATCACAAAGGGTACAGAAATTGAACAAGTCACCAAGGAAGCCACCGAGGCTTTAAGAGAAGAAACCGAGAAACTGAATATAAATAAAGACTAAAGTAAAGAGCTTGTTTTCTTCGTGGAATAAAAGCCGTAATATCCATTGAGCATGATATTTTATTTCTTGGTACCGGAGAAGATAAAAGGATGGAACCAGCAGAAATGCATCAATAAATACAAAAAATTTAGAAAAGAGTTACAGTAATAATGTATATTTCTCTCACAAACTAAGTAACCGCTTCAAAAGCGTATATTTTGAATGCATTGAACTTTCCATTTCATTACCCGCAGAGCCGGAGTCCTCATCAACGACGGAGTGAAAAATTTTGTAATTGCGAGAAAAAGTGAAATTGATGGAAAAAAAGAAAAAGAAAGTAGAAGAAGACATTACAAGAGAGACTAGGAAACTTCTTGCACATCAACCGAAAAGCGCCTAGGCAACCAGTCATATAATAAGCACGCACGAGATGTCCTCCGATTTAGCTGCTGAGTTAGGATTCGACCCTACACTAAAGAAGAAAAAGAAGACTAAAAAGGTGATCCCAGATGATTTTGATGCTGCCGTAAACGGCAAAGAAAATGGTTCAGGAGATGATTTATTTGCCGGATTAAAAAAGAAAAAGAAGAAGTCCAAGAGCGTTTCTGCCGATGCTGAAGCTGAAAAAGAGCCTACTGACGACATAGCAGAAGCCTTGGGTGAACTATCCTTGAAGAAGAAAAAGAAAAAGACAAAGGACAGCAGTGTAGACGCGTTTGAGAAAGAACTAGCTAAAGCTGGTCTAGATAATGTGGATGCTGAAAGCAAAGAAGGCACTCCAAGTGCTAATTCCAGCATTCAACAAGAAGTTGGCCTACCTTATTCAGAGTTATTATCTAGATTTTTCAATATTCTAAGAACTAACAATCCAGAACTTGCTGGTGATAGAAGTGGTCCAAAGTTCAGAATTCCTCCTCCTGTTTGTTTGCGTGATGGTAAGAAGACTATTTTCTCGAATATCCAAGATATCGCCGAAAAATTGCATAGATCTCCGGAACATTTGATTCAATATCTCTTCGCAGAATTAGGTACGTCCGGTTCTGTTGACGGTCAGAAAAGATTAGTCATTAAGGGTAAGTTTCAATCCAAACAAATGGAGAATGTCTTAAGAAGATACATTTTGGAGTATGTCACTTGTAAAACTTGTAAGAGTATTAACACCGAATTGAAGAGAGAACAGTCAAACAGACTGTTCTTTATGGTCTGTAAAAGTTGTGGTTCTACCAGATCCGTCTCTTCTATTAAAACCGGTTTCCAAGCTACCGTTGGTAAGAGAAGGAGAATGTGATGTTGGTGCTTTACCTGTTAGCATATATATAATAAATACGGATTTCGTTTATCTTGTGTATTTTATTCGTTTCATTAGATATTTAATGTTTAAATGAAGAAAAACTTAAAGTAAAAAATTTCATTCACAGAAATAAATCTAAACAGCGGTAAGTAATCTTCATTGATCAGAGTGAACACATTGCATGGAGCCAGCCAATCATCGTGTCCTGTTTACTTCCCAAGGACAGGAAAAAGCTTTGAGAAGCAAAACCGATCAAGTGTCTAAATCTTGTAAAAGATTTAATAATTGGCTGGTAGTAGGCCTTTGTATAGGATCCACTTGAATGCATTTCTTGATTACACTTAAAAGCCCCTCAGAAAATCTGGAATTTCTCGGGAAACTGTACTTACCAGTGTTTATGGCGTAGGTTAAAGAAGCTCCATGTATTTGCTCTTCTCGCTCAAAGGGGGAGATACCGAACATTAAAGTATAGAACGTACAACCCAAAGACCAAATATCAACCTTAGAGCTCAAAACCTGATTTAATTTCAAGTTTAGAAGTTCTGGTGGAGTATATGGCAACGTACAATTGTCATTGACCCATTCTTGTAGTTCGCTGAGTTGATGCCTGTTTTCAATTGTTATATCAGCTTGAGAGCAGGAGCCGAGGTCACCAATTACTGGTAAACCGTCTGAAGAGAACAAAATGTTTGAAGGTGTAATATCGCGATGTGCATATGCTATTGAACCTGCTGAGTTGGAGGAAAGCATGTCCATCTCTAAGGGAGTGTCTTCTAGGAGCATCGCCGTTTCATCGCTATAAGTCATAGAAACCGCATCGACATTTACTCTGGAAGTAGCGTTATCTTGTCTTGACGCAGGATCATGTAAACAAAGTAAACCTCTTGTCACTCCAAGCATTATCCTTACGCATTCTGCCTCTGATACAAAGGTGCCCTCGAGTAACCTCCGATTAATAGAGTCTTGTAAACTCCCCAATGAATAATATGGTAGTACTATGTAAATTGTTTTTGATCCATCTTTTTCCTGCATTACTTGTGAGTCGATACTTTTTATAACATAAGGGCTTTGAAACCGTTTGTAATTTTCAATTTCTCGCATACCATTGGATATACTTTCCACACTAGGACAAATAATCTTCTTTAGTGCGTATAATTCTGGTGTTGCGATGCCGTTGTCTATAATCAGAGGATTCTTTGACAGTTGTACCAAATACACAAAGGACATTCCACCTTCTCCAAGTAGTCGTTGAATCCTATATCGTTTATCATTTACCCTAATAGTAGCATCGGAAAACCCGCGACAGCAGCACAAGTTCTGGAACAATTCCAATACAATAGAAATCATTGATCGGATAAGATGGTACAATCGTTATTTTATCCCTAGTCAGTCGCTGAGATTACAGGCTCTTTTTGTCTACTCTCTGTTTCGTCTTTCTGGAGAAAGTATGGTTCAACATCTTACAAAACCAGATACCGAAAATGTCCCTAACTCGGTGTCATAAGACAGGACTTATCAAAACAGAAAGGATCTTGCAAAAAAGGAAAAGAGCAAATTATGTAAACTTTGGGGGTCAACACAGTTGTATCACTCGTATTGGTTAGACCCAATATAGCGGTTTTCTTTACTTCTTTGTTTCTACACTTATTAACGTCTATTTTACTCCCTTTCACGTGATCAGTTTGAAAGAAACGTGAAAATTATTTTTTTCAGCGAACTTTTTGAAGGTTTTCAATAGAAGATGAAAGCTAAATGAAGACTGTACATTCACACGGGAAACGGGAGAAAGAAGTTCAGTTAGTTGAAGCCAGCAATACTACTTTCTCTAGCAGTCTAGCACAAGTTACTTTGAAAGGAAATAAAAAAAATTGTCAGCATGTCGATTCAAACTAGTGATCCAAATGAAACATCAGATTTAAAGTCGTTATCTTTAATTGCTGCCCACTCCCATATTACAGGTTTAGGTCTAGATGAAAACTTGCAACCACGTCCCACATCCGAAGGTATGGTTGGGCAATTGCAAGCCCGTCGTGCTGCTGGTGTGATATTGAAAATGGTTCAAAATGGCACCATAGCAGGTAGGGCTGTTTTGGTAGCGGGCCCCCCTTCAACTGGTAAGACCGCTCTTGCCATGGGTGTTTCCCAGTCTCTGGGTAAAGATGTACCATTCACTGCCATTGCAGGCTCAGAAATCTTTTCTTTAGAATTGAGTAAAACTGAAGCACTAACTCAAGCTTTTAGGAAATCCATCGGTATTAAAATCAAGGAGGAGACAGAATTGATTGAAGGTGAAGTCGTGGAAATTCAAATTGATAGATCTATTACTGGTGGACACAAACAAGGAAAATTGACTATTAAAACTACCGATATGGAAACAATTTATGAATTAGGCAATAAAATGATTGATGGCCTAACTAAAGAAAAGGTATTGGCTGGCGATGTTATTTCTATTGATAAAGCTAGTGGGAAGATTACCAAGCTAGGCAGATCCTTTGCTAGATCTAGGGATTATGATGCCATGGGTGCTGATACCAGATTTGTTCAATGTCCGGAAGGCGAACTGCAAAAAAGGAAAACAGTGGTTCATACGGTGTCACTGCATGAAATTGATGTTATTAATTCAAGAACACAAGGATTTTTGGCATTATTTACTGGTGACACCGGTGAAATTAGGTCAGAGGTAAGAGACCAAATAAACACAAAAGTGGCAGAATGGAAAGAAGAAGGTAAAGCAGAAATTGTTCCTGGTGTATTATTTATCGACGAAGTCCACATGTTGGATATAGAATGTTTTTCCTTTATAAATAGGGCTTTGGAAGATGAGTTTGCCCCAATCGTCATGATGGCCACAAATAGAGGAGTTTCCAAAACCAGAGGGACTAATTACAAATCTCCACATGGGTTACCTCTCGATCTTTTGGATAGGTCGATTATTATTACAACTAAAAGCTATAATGAGCAGGAGATTAAGACAATTTTATCTATAAGAGCACAAGAGGAGGAAGTTGAACTGTCATCCGATGCCTTAGATCTATTGACCAAAACAGGTGTGGAAACTAGTTTGCGTTACAGTAGTAATTTAATCTCCGTTGCTCAGCAAATTGCAATGAAGAGAAAAAACAACACTGTTGAAGTGGAAGATGTCAAAAGGGCTTATTTGCTATTTTTGGACAGCGCTAGATCTGTTAAGTATGTTCAAGAGAACGAGTCACAATATATTGATGATCAGGGCAACGTTCAAATATCCATTGCTAAATCAGCAGACCCTGATGCCATGGATACTACGGAATAAGCATTTTGTACTTTAAGGCAGAAATTGCATCAAATATATATGTATAAATAAAAATTTTATGTTTGCGTGATTGTTGGTGATAAGAAGTAAAAAAGTACACCTAAAACAGGCAGCAGTTGGCCAGCACGTTCAGAACTCCGTATGATATACCTTCTTTCGAATAATTATCGATTATCAAATGTATAGATAGCAGTATTATAATATATACTATATTCTATACATATATGAAGGGGGTTGGTGCGTGTATATGAGAAAAATTTTTTTTATTGTAATTATTTTTTTTTTTTAAACTTTTGACTCATTCAGAGCCTCTAGTGTTCAAAATCAAAGCTACAATCATACCATATAACCCTAAAACTTCAGAGAAAATTAGAATCAAAACGATACCGACAAAAAGCCTTGGTTGGTGCATATACTTTCTAACACCAACGTCACCGACCATACCAATGGCGTAGCCACTACTCAAACAGGCAAATCCCACACAGAGCCCACAACTCAAGTGCATGAACCCATTGAAGAGAGTATAGTCTTCGGTAGGAGATAAATTACCTGCAATTAAAACGGCCACAACAAGCCCATAAATGGCTAAGATACCACTCATAACCACAGGAATCAAAGATTTCATGATCAATTCTGGTTTGAAAGTACCTATACCGGCGATACCAATACCTGACTTAGCTGTACCAATGGCAGCTCCCAAACAGGAAAGCACCATGGCAGCTGCACAACCTGCGAACCCGAAAAAGGGAGCGTACAATGGAGCATATATGTTACTTGCGAGTTGCGTTGACATGTTTACAGAGAATAATAGAATGGACCCTTTCCTCCTCCGACTCTTGCTTTGCTATATTTATTTTTTTTTTTCTTACGAGTAAAGAAAAAAATATTAGGTTATCTATGTTCCTTTTTCTAACTAATCACTCTTTCACTAAAGAATATTTCTTAGCAAAAATATGCGTACCTGCGTACCGGGTAAAAAGTCGCATTGTCCAAGTGCTGCTGCTTTTACGCAAAAGAACACATCTAACCGAAGAGGAATAAGCAGACCTGAACAATACCAAATAAAGAAGTTACTTCTTCTTTATCACCATTTTGACAGGTTTCTACATTTTTTTTTCCGTAGAGGGAAAACATATAAAAGCACTCCAGTAATTGCTTGCTTTTTGGAAAGGCTCTTTAAGCCTGACAGCACAAGACGATTAGTGATATAGATAATATATACACAGATACACATGTACGTACATAAGTACTGATTTAGGCTGCAACCTTTTACCTGGCTCAACTGACACGAATATTTTGTCATCAACCAAAACAAACGTTCTTGATATATAGTGAGAAAAAAAGATCGATGGGACGACTCGCGGCCCTTCCTTGTGCGTGCAGGAATCAAGAAAATAAACAAACCGGTACAGTACAATAAGCAGGCTGAGTAGGTGGAAAAAGTTTTATTCAGACGTGTACTGGAGCCTAAATCCTTTCTTACCCATAGCAACCACACTAAATATATTATTGTAACACGAGAAGATGTCACAAGGTCAGTCCAAAAAACTGGACGTAACTGTTGAGCAGCTTCGAAGTATATACCACCAGTTTCATGATATCTTGGAAGAAAAAACTGATTTGCATCTACCGAAGAAAGAATACGACGATGACGCTGTTAGGAGAGAGGTTCAGATACAGTTACAAGAATTTCTTTTGAGCGCCATGACGATGGCTTCGAAGTCACTAGAAGTTGTCAACGCCGACACGGTAGGAAAGACGGTAAAGCAATTGATCATGGAATCACAAGAGAAGTACATGGAACCCTTTGACCTTGACCTGAATGAGCAAGTTAGAAAGATGTACCAAGAGTGGGAAGACGAAACCGTTAAGGTGGCCCAGTTGAGGCAAACGGGGCCTGCAAAAATCAACGAAGTTTACAACAACTCAAAGGATGAGTATTTGGCACAATTAGATGGGAGAATCGGCGTTCTTCAAGCTAGAATGATGCAGCAACAATCTGCCGACCATGATGATAGTACCGACGATGCCGATGATCACATCAACTGGGAGCACATCAAGCAGGATTACGTTGCCTCACTCAATGAATTGTATCAAACACAGCAAGACCTACCCAAGGTAAGATATAACGTTGAAAAGGTCAAGCGCTTAATGGACTTCCTGGAGGAGGATTGAATAAATAACATATAAGACAGTCAACCTCGTGGTAAATGATAACTATATTCTGGGGCTTTATTCATTTTTTTACACTTTTTTATCTTTGTACGAAGAGCTGAAAATAAAAAAGTATAGAGCCAGCCTTTTCACACACACTAACGACAAAAGACGATATGCAGGCTGTGCGCATGAGGGAGAATCCAGTTTTTGCCCGTTAAAGAGAAAAAATTAGTGTCTGTGAAACGCGAATACAAAAAAAGAAAAGTAGCAGGATCTTACTTCTCGTAAAGACGTCAAGAACCAAATCAAGTCAAATCGTGGAAGTTACAAGGGGAAAGACCAATAACTTTTAGTAAAGAACAAAGAAAGGTCTATCTCACGCAGTGACGGTCTTTGCGGTAAATCTGTGTATACTTGAAAGAAAACCCTTTTACAATTAAAAAAGGCAATTAAAAATAGAAACAAATCAAATGAGTTATAATAATCCGTACCAGTTGGAAACCCCTTTTGAAGAGTCATATGAGTTGGACGAAGGTTCGAGCGCTATCGGTGCTGAAGGCCACGATTTCGTGGGCTTCATGAATAAGATCAGTCAAATCAATCGCGATCTCGATAAGTACGACCATACCATCGACCAGGTCGATTCTTTGCATAAGAGGCTACTGACCGAAGTTAATGAGGAGCAGGCAAGCCACTTAAGGCACTCCCTGGACAACTTCGTCGCACAAGCCACAGACTTGCAGTTCAAACTGAAAAATGAGATTAAAAGTGCCCAAAGGGATGGGATACATGACACCAACAAGCAAGCTCAGGCGGAAAACTCCAGACAAAGATTTTTGAAGCTTATCCAGGACTACAGAATTGTGGATTCCAACTACAAGGAGGAGAATAAAGAGCAAGCCAAGAGGCAATATATGATCATTCAACCAGAAGCCACCGAAGATGAAGTTGAAGCAGCCATAAGCGATGTAGGGGGCCAGCAGATCTTCTCACAAGCATTGTTGAATGCAAACAGACGTGGGGAAGCCAAGACTGCTCTTGCGGAAGTCCAGGCAAGGCACCAAGAGTTATTGAAACTAGAAAAATCCATGGCAGAACTTACTCAATTGTTTAATGACATGGAAGAACTGGTAATAGAACAACAAGAAAACGTAGACGTCATCGACAAGAACGTTGAAGACGCTCAACTCGACGTAGAACAGGGTGTCGGTCATACCGATAAAGCCGTCAAGAGTGCCAGAAAAGCAAGAAAGAACAAGATTAGATGTTGGTTGATTGTATTCGCCATCATTGTAGTCGTTGTTGTTGTCGTTGTTGTCCCAGCCGTTGTCAAAACGCGTTAATTCCAACTATTTTCTATATTTCTATTCTATCCGAACTCCCCTTTTGTATATCAATATATCTTAATACTTTCGCCTATTCTTTGCTATATTTCCTAAATTTTCTCTGGTCTGCAGGCCAAAAACAACAACTTACTACTGAATCATGGACGTGTGTTTAGTTTAGCCAAGCAATATTTAAATATCACTCTTCCTAAAAATACATCGGGCATTACCCGCAAACTAACCCATCGCTTAGCAAAATCCAACCATTTTTTTTTTATCTCCCGCGTTTTCACATGCTACCTCATTCGCCTCGTAACGTTACGACCGAAATCTCACTAAGGCACGGTTTGTTGGGCAGTTTACAGATGTTGGATAACCAGTTGTTTCTAAACGGTTATGCCTCATATATAACTTGTTAACTGAAGGTTACACAAGACCACATCACCACTGTCGTGCTTTTCTAATAACCGCTATATTAGACGTTTAAAGGGCTACAGCAACACCAATTGAAATACCATCATTATGAAGCCGGAAGTTGAGCAAGAATTAGCTCATATTTTGCTAACTGAATTGTTAGCTTATCAATTTGCCTCTCCTGTGAGATGGATTGAAACTCAAGATGTTTTTTTGAAGGATTTTAACACTGAAAGGGTTGTTGAAATCGGTCCTTCTCCAACTTTGGCTGGGATGACTCAAAGAACCTTGAAGAATAAATACGAATCTTACGATGCTGCTCTGTCTTTACATAGAGAAATCTTATGCTATTCGAAGGATGCCAAAGAGATTTATTATACTCCAGATCCATCCGAATTAGCTGCAAAGGAAGAGCCCGCTAAAGAAGAAGCTCCTGCTCCAACTCCAGCTGCTAGTGCTCCTGCTCCTGCAGCAGCAGCCCCAGCTCCCGTCGCGGCAGCAGCCCCAGCTGCAGCAGCTGCTGAGATTGCCGATGAACCTGTCAAGGCTTCCCTATTGTTACACGTTTTGGTTGCTCACAAGTTGAAGAAGTCGTTAGATTCCATTCCAATGTCCAAGACAATCAAAGACTTGGTCGGTGGTAAATCTACAGTCCAAAATGAAATTTTGGGTGATTTAGGTAAAGAATTTGGTACTACTCCTGAAAAACCAGAAGAAACTCCATTAGAAGAATTGGCAGAAACTTTCCAAGATACCTTCTCTGGAGCATTGGGTAAGCAATCTTCCTCGTTATTATCAAGATTAATCTCATCTAAGATGCCTGGTGGGTTTACTATTACTGTCGCTAGAAAATACTTACAAACTCGCTGGGGACTACCATCTGGTAGACAAGATGGTGTCCTTTTGGTAGCTTTATCTAACGAGCCTGCTGCTCGTCTAGGTTCTGAAGCTGATGCCAAGGCTTTCTTGGACTCCATGGCTCAAAAATACGCTTCCATTGTTGGTGTTGACTTATCATCAGCTGCTAGCGCTAGTGGTGCTGCCGGTGCAGGTGCTGCTGCCGGTGCAGCTATGATCGATGCTGGCGCTCTGGAAGAAATAACCAAAGACCACAAGGTTTTGGCGCGTCAACAACTGCAAGTATTGGCTCGTTATCTAAAAATGGACTTGGATAACGGTGAAAGAAAGTTCTTGAAAGAAAAGGACACTGTTGCTGAACTTCAAGCTCAGTTGGATTACTTGAATGCCGAATTAGGTGAATTCTTTGTTAACGGTGTTGCTACTTCTTTCTCTAGAAAAAAGGCCAGAACCTTCGATTCTTCCTGGAACTGGGCTAAACAATCTTTATTATCATTATACTTTGAGATAATTCATGGTGTCTTGAAAAACGTTGATAGAGAGGTTGTTAGTGAAGCTATCAATATCATGAACAGATCTAACGATGCTTTGATTAAATTCATGGAATACCATATCTCTAACACTGATGAAACAAAAGGTGAAAACTATCAATTGGTCAAAACTCTTGGTGAGCAGTTGATTGAAAACTGTAAACAAGTTTTGGATGTTGATCCAGTTTACAAAGATGTTGCTAAGCCTACCGGTCCAAAAACTGCTATTGACAAGAACGGTAACATTACATACTCAGAAGAGCCAAGAGAAAAGGTTAGGAAATTATCTCAATACGTACAAGAAATGGCCCTTGGTGGTCCAATAACCAAAGAATCTCAACCTACTATTGAAGAGGATTTGACTCGTGTTTACAAGGCGATCAGTGCTCAAGCTGATAAACAAGATATTTCCAACTCCACCAGGGTTGAATTTGAAAAACTATATAGTGATTTGATGAAGTTCTTGGAAAGCTCCAAAGAAATCGATCCTTCTCAAACAACCCAATTGGCCGGTATGGATGTTGAGGATGCTTTGGACAAAGATTCCACCAAAGAAGTTGCTTCTTTGCCAAACAAATCTACCATTTCTAAGACGGTATCTTCAACTATTCCAAGAGAAACTATTCCGTTCTTACATTTGAGAAAGAAGACTCCTGCCGGAGATTGGAAATATGACCGCCAATTGTCTTCTCTTTTCTTAGATGGTTTAGAAAAGGCTGCCTTCAATGGTGTCACCTTCAAGGACAAATACGTCTTGATCACTGGTGCTGGTAAGGGTTCTATTGGTGCTGAAGTCTTGCAAGGTTTGTTACAAGGTGGTGCTAAGGTTGTTGTTACCACCTCTCGTTTCTCTAAGCAAGTTACAGACTACTACCAATCAATTTACGCCAAATATGGTGCTAAGGGTTCTACTTTGATTGTTGTTCCATTCAACCAAGGTTCTAAGCAAGACGTTGAAGCTTTGATTGAATTTATCTACGACACTGAAAAGAACGGTGGTTTAGGTTGGGATCTGGATGCTATTATTCCATTCGCGGCCATTCCAGAACAAGGTATTGAATTAGAACATATTGATTCTAAGTCTGAATTTGCTCATAGAATCATGTTGACCAATATCTTAAGAATGATGGGTTGTGTCAAGAAGCAAAAATCTGCAAGAGGTATTGAAACAAGACCAGCTCAAGTCATTCTACCAATGTCTCCAAACCATGGTACTTTCGGTGGTGATGGTATGTATTCAGAATCCAAGTTGTCTTTGGAAACTTTGTTCAACAGATGGCACTCTGAATCCTGGGCCAATCAATTAACCGTTTGCGGTGCTATTATTGGTTGGACTAGAGGTACTGGTTTAATGAGCGCTAATAACATCATTGCTGAAGGCATTGAAAAGATGGGTGTTCGTACTTTCTCTCAAAAGGAAATGGCTTTCAACTTATTGGGTCTATTGACTCCAGAAGTCGTAGAATTGTGCCAAAAATCACCTGTTATGGCTGACTTGAATGGTGGTTTGCAATTTGTTCCTGAATTGAAGGAATTCACTGCTAAATTGCGTAAAGAGTTGGTTGAAACTTCTGAAGTTAGAAAGGCAGTTTCCATCGAAACTGCTTTGGAGCATAAGGTTGTCAATGGCAATAGCGCTGATGCTGCATATGCTCAAGTCGAAATTCAACCAAGAGCCAACATTCAACTGGACTTCCCAGAATTGAAACCATACAAACAGGTTAAACAAATTGCTCCCGCTGAGCTTGAAGGTTTGTTGGATTTGGAAAGAGTTATTGTGGTTACCGGTTTTGCTGAAGTCGGCCCATGGGGTTCGGCCAGAACAAGATGGGAAATGGAAGCTTTTGGTGAATTTTCGTTGGAAGGTTGCGTTGAAATGGCTTGGATTATGGGCTTCATTTCATACCATAACGGTAATTTGAAGGGTCGTCCATACACTGGTTGGGTTGATTCCAAAACAAAAGAACCAGTTGATGACAAGGACGTTAAGGCTAAGTATGAAACATCAATCCTAGAACACAGTGGTATCAGATTGATCGAACCAGAGCTATTCAATGGTTACAACCCAGAAAAGAAGGAAATGATTCAAGAAGTCATTGTCGAAGAAGACTTGGAACCATTTGAGGCTTCGAAGGAAACTGCCGAACAATTTAAACACCAACATGGTGACAAAGTGGATATCTTCGAAATCCCAGAAACAGGAGAGTACTCTGTTAAGTTACTAAAGGGTGCCACTTTATACATTCCAAAGGCTTTGAGATTTGACCGTTTGGTTGCAGGTCAAATTCCAACTGGTTGGAATGCTAAGACTTATGGTATCTCTGATGATATCATTTCTCAGGTTGACCCAATCACATTATTCGTTTTGGTCTCTGTTGTGGAAGCATTTATTGCATCTGGTATCACCGACCCATACGAAATGTACAAATACGTACATGTTTCTGAGGTTGGTAACTGTTCTGGTTCTGGTATGGGTGGTGTTTCTGCCTTACGTGGTATGTTTAAGGATCGTTTCAAGGATGAGCCTGTCCAAAATGATATTTTACAAGAATCATTTATCAACACCATGTCCGCTTGGGTTAATATGTTGTTGATTTCCTCATCTGGTCCAATCAAGACACCTGTTGGTGCCTGTGCCACATCCGTGGAATCTGTTGACATTGGTGTAGAAACCATCTTGTCTGGTAAGGCTAGAATCTGTATTGTCGGTGGTTACGATGATTTCCAAGAAGAAGGCTCCTTTGAGTTCGGTAACATGAAGGCCACTTCCAACACTTTGGAAGAATTTGAACATGGTCGTACCCCAGCGGAAATGTCCAGACCTGCCACCACTACCCGTAACGGTTTTATGGAAGCTCAAGGTGCTGGTATTCAAATCATCATGCAAGCTGATTTAGCTTTGAAGATGGGTGTGCCAATTTACGGTATTGTTGCCATGGCTGCTACCGCCACCGATAAGATTGGTAGATCTGTGCCAGCTCCAGGTAAGGGTATTTTAACCACCGCTCGTGAACACCACTCCAGTGTTAAGTATGCTTCACCAAACTTGAACATGAAGTACAGAAAGCGCCAATTGGTTACTCGTGAAGCTCAGATTAAAGATTGGGTAGAAAACGAATTGGAAGCTTTGAAGTTGGAGGCCAAAGAAATTCCAAGCGAAGACCAAAACGAGTTCTTACTTGAACGTACCAGAGAAATCCACAACGAAGCTGAAAGTCAATTGAGAGCTGCACAACAACAATGGGGTAACGACTTCTACAAGAGGGACCCACGTATTGCTCCATTGAGAGGAGCACTGGCTACTTACGGTTTAACTATTGATGACTTGGGTGTCGCTTCATTCCACGGTACATCCACAAAGGCTAATGACAAGAACGAATCTGCCACAATTAATGAAATGATGAAGCATTTGGGTAGATCTGAAGGTAATCCCGTCATTGGTGTTTTCCAAAAGTTCTTGACTGGTCATCCAAAGGGTGCTGCTGGTGCATGGATGATGAATGGTGCTTTGCAAATTCTAAACAGTGGTATTATTCCAGGTAACCGTAACGCTGATAACGTGGATAAGATCTTGGAGCAATTTGAATACGTCTTGTACCCATCCAAGACTTTAAAGACCGACGGTGTCAGAGCCGTGTCCATCACTTCTTTCGGTTTTGGTCAAAAGGGTGGTCAAGCTATTGTGGTTCATCCAGACTACTTATACGGTGCTATCACTGAAGACAGATACAACGAGTATGTCGCCAAGGTTAGTGCCAGAGAGAAAAGTGCCTACAAATTCTTCCATAATGGTATGATCTACAACAAGTTGTTCGTAAGTAAAGAGCATGCTCCATACACTGATGAATTGGAAGAGGATGTTTACTTGGACCCATTAGCCCGTGTATCTAAGGATAAGAAATCAGGTTCCTTGACTTTCAACTCTAAAAACATCCAAAGCAAGGACAGCTACATCAATGCTAACACCATTGAAACTGCCAAGATGATTGAAAACATGACCAAGGAGAAAGTCTCTAACGGTGGCGTCGGTGTAGATGTTGAATTAATCACTAGCATCAACGTTGAAAATGATACTTTTATCGAGCGCAATTTCACCCCGCAAGAAATAGAGTACTGCAACGCGCAGCCTAGTGTGCAAAGCTCTTTCGCTGGGACATGGTCCGCCAAAGAGGCAGTTTTCAAGTCCTTAGGCGTCAAGTCCTTAGGCGGTGGTGCTGCATTGAAAGACATCGAAATCGTGCGCGTTAACAAAAACGCTCCGGCCGTTGAACTGCACGGTAACGCCAAAAAGGCAGCCGAGGAAGCTGGTGTTACCGATGTGAAGGTATCTATTTCTCACGATGACCTCCAAGCTGTCGCGGTCGCCGTTTCTACTAAGAAATAGAGAGAGCACTACGTAGTCCCTCTTTTAATATGTAACGTGTCGCTTCTATTTATCAGACATAATAGTAATTACTTTGTTATTTTTCTATCGTTTCCTTATTTTAGCTTCTGATTTCGATCTGACCTAATCATTGTGTACGTCTATAATCATATGGCCCTGAGCGTACACACCGTTCAATTCTTCTATTTGGTCGGCCCACACAAATTCGCGCGGGGGCATATTGACGCGTGGAAGAATAGAAGTCCGCGTAGCAGCTCTGGGGTAATTAGGCTTTTACGATATCGGCTGGCCCAGCACCGGTTTTTATTCCTCCCGTGGTTGTTGTCTCTACCGTGAGGAGGGGAAAGGGTCAGGGACGGCCGGTAGTTATGTTGTCTCAACGATTACTGCCATCTATTGTTTACACCAATCGCGTGGGGCAAGGGGCTGGAAGGCTGTGGTGTACAGAATAGGGTCTAATACCCGATGCGCGACGCTCCTGCGACTGGTTGTGTGAGCCACCCCTTGATCGCCTCTGCCAAATACTCAGGGAAGAGAAAAATCGCGAAGGTGGACGAGTGCCCTTAAAGAACCAGCATCCTCGATCGCCGCTGCCGTTCGCCCTGGCTTAGCGGTGGGAAGCATCCTTTGGCTTTCGAATTCTCCGCCGTTGAGTCCCCCTAAGGGCCTTATTTATCCCCTCTATTTTTTTTTAGAAAATGTTTTCTTTTTCAAGATTTGTTTGCTCCTTCACGGCTTCCCCCTTAACCGTTCAACAGTCTTCCGTATATAACAATCTCAATCCACTCTTATTGCCTATAATTTTGATTAATCCTTATTCATCCCGGCAGATAAAGTTTCGTCTTGTTTTGAAATAGACAGGAGTTCTTGGCTGCAGTATTTTGCAACAGCTTCATTAACCATGTATGTAAAGAAAAAAATCTGGAGCGACTTACTGACTTAGCTTTTTTTACTAACACATAAATAATACTGTGATAAGATAAGAAAAAAACACGAAATGGAAAATACAACGAATCGTAATACTGCAGGCGTTCTTACGAGCAGCAATGGTAACTTTGCCACCAATAGTGTAGCGGCATCAACTCCGAAGAGGTCCAAAAGTGCTCGAAGGAAAACGTTCAAATGCACCGGATATGACGGTTGTACGATGTCCTTCACTAGAGCGGAACATCTTGCACGTCATATAAGAAAGCACACTGGTGAAAAGCCGTTCCAGTGTCCTGCATGTTTGAAATTCTTCAGTAGAGTTGATAATTTGAAACAGCATCGGGAATCGGTCCATGCACATAAAAACCACCATTCTACCAGCTCGCACCAGCGTAAGCCTTCCTCTTCATCTTTATCCTCCTCTTCTTCTGCATCTTCTTCGTCTTCTGCTTCATCATCTACATCATATAGTGATCCTTACAGGAAAACTAATATTAATAGCGGGAACATGCCGATGATGGCAGAAAACGAAAAAGCGCCCCAAATAATACATTCTTCGCCGGAGTTCATTACTAGCACGAGAAGCATCCCACCCATCTCTCCAAGGTCCATTTATAATACCCAACGACAGCAACAACACCAACAACAACAACAGCATCAACAGGCTCCCTATTATTTTCCTTCCCATCCAATCACTGATAGTTACTACCAGTATCCTCTTCCCAGTAATAATAACACCATCAATTATTTACCATCAGTAGATGTGCAGTATCCTTTGAATGTGAGCCCCTCCTCAATGAGCCATCCGGCCTCTGAGGTAATCATATCGTCCTTTCCTCCGAGATCCATGCCAAGTACTTCCTTCAAATATAAAGATTCTGCCGACTTTCAAGCACGGACAACTATGAACAAATACAATATTAGACCAAGCAATATCAATGTCAATACTAGTAATATCAATAACAATCTTGATTCGTTCTCCCCGCCGTTTTCTCCGTCAACGACAGTTGCTGAAGCAAAACCAATTATTTTACCACAGTATCAGCAGGCATTTAGCCAACCACCAAATCGAAATAAAAACAACAATATGTCTTCCTCGAAGAATGGCGGCAAAGGGGGAGAAAATTTCAAGAATACTGATGATCGCAATGATAATAATAACAAAAAGAGGTCGGAAACTTTATCAGAGTCTGATATTTCGGTCAACACTAATAAGAAAAGGCTTAGTGTTGATTACATATTGACTTGATCGAGGCAATCCGATCTAAGTTTCAAATATTCCGTAGAGTATAAATATCTTACAACTAATATAATTCTTAATATGCGCAAACAAATTATGGTGCGCATCTTTTTTTATTTTTATGTTTTGTTCCATACTAAATGCAGTTTATAAAATTTTTCAAATGAGTCAAGCTATGTATAATCAGTGCTACAAAAATGATAAGATGCAGTTGCAAGAAAAAATCCCTTGCATAAAGGGCTTTCTGACCTCTTGCGTTGATCAACGAGAAATAACCGCAAAACTTAATTTTAAACTCCCGCGTCTGCTTTACACAGCCCACAGTAGCATCAAAAACTACGATGTAACACTAACGGTGGATTGTGAATACGGAACGAACAATCCTGCATCTTGACTTCAAAACTTGATCATATACACCTATACCGTCATGGTTATCTCGCCCTTACGCTCACCCGGACCCCCGTTAATGGCAATAATAAGAAAAAGAAAAGAAAGAAGCTTTTTATCTCATTTCACTGACAAGATGACGCTTTTTCCGATTTTAGCAGATAAACTATCACATATAACCACTTTTTTATATTACATGAAATGATGCCCTACAACACCCCTCCAAATATCCAAGAACCTATGAACTTCGCAAGCAGCAACCCCTTTGGTATTATTCCAGATACGCTCAGTTTCCAGAATTTCAAATATGATCGTCTTCAGCAGCAGCAACAGCAACAACAACAGCACCTACAACAGCAGCAACAAAATCGTACTGTGTCATCGTTACAGCAGCCGCAACAGCAACAACCAATAAGCCCGCCTTTGTTTTTAGTAGGGGCCGGTGCCAGCGAAAACTCAAACCTTAACAAGAATGCCAACACTAGTACTATCCCTCCTTTACTCTTTAGCAGATCGTCTCAGCATTATGTTGTCCCAGATATAGACCACTCCTCCATAATATACAAGAACAACATCTGCAAATCTTTCAAAGATGACTTATTTTTCTGTCCAAGATCTTTACTTTCTTTCGAAGAACAACAAGCATGCGAGAAAATGGATAGGCTGACCGCTGAACAAATGTCATTGTATCATCAGAACACGCAATCCAGTTCTAATCCTGGTTCTATGTCTTCTTCACCTCCAAATTCTGCTTCTTCTATATTCAACTCTAGGCCGAAGTTCAATCCTTATACATCTCAAAGTTTTAATCCTTTGGAAAGTGTTCAAGAATGATCGCGATATGGACAAACACGTTGTTTTGATTTCTTTTTTTGCATATTCCTCATTTGAACAAATCTTGTGTCCATGTTATGTTACGTTATGTTATATTATGTCAAGCCGTTTCATTTCCTACTTATTTTTAATTATCGGTTTCTTCTATTCATGTAGTTCACTATTCAATTAGTATATGTAGATAAAAGGAGAAGGGTTTTATCTGCAAACAGACGCAAGACGTATGTACTAAGCACTAAATACTCATATAACCATATTCTTTCAAAAATACATGCCATTTTTCTGTTTCATAATAATCTTGGAGGCTACAAGTATGGTGATATAATAAATCTTGAACCTTGTTTTACTGGAACTCCTAAAGTCAAGCCATACATAATGCCAGAAACAGGACCTGCGTAGATAACATATAACATGTACCAGTCATGATTACCCAACGTGCCGTTACAAATGATATATAGACCTACATTTTAGTTAGTTTCGTCGTAAGTTATGGTAATAAAGGAAAAGTCCTCTAATGAATCTATAATACAGGTTCACACAAATAAGAGTGATAATTAAAAGCGTACTCGACACTGAAAGATCTGCTGGGAATACTATACTGATATTTCCAAAATATCCCTTATAAATTGAATCTGGAATAGCACTTCTTTTTTTAAAAAACCTTGAATTGTTGGTAGCATTTCTATCCTCCCACTATGAGTTACACTGACAACCCTCCTCAAACAAAAAGAGCTTTATCGTTAGACGATCTGGTGAATCACGATGAAAATGAAAAGGTTAAATTACAAAAATTAAGTGAGGCGGCTAATGGCAGCAGACCTTTTGCCGAAAATTTAGAATCTGATATAAATCAAACGGAAACGGGCCAAGCTGCTCCGATTGACAATTACAAGGAGAGTACTGGTCATGGCTCGCACTCACAAAAACCTAAATCACGCAAGTCATCTAATGATGATGAAGAAACCGATACGGATGACGAAATGGGTGCAAGTGGAGAAATTAATTTTGATTCAGAAATGGACTTTGACTATGATAAACAACATAGAAATTTACTATCCAACGGATCACCTCCTATGAATGATGGTAGTGATGCCAATGCGAAGTTAGAAAAGCCTTCTGATGATTCAATTCATCAGAATAGCAAGAGTGATGAAGAACAGAGAATACCGAAACAAGGTAATGAAGGGAACATTGCCAGCAACTATATAACCCAAGTACCTCTGCAAAAGCAGAAGCAAACTGAGAAGAAGATAGCGGGAAATGCAGTAGGAAGCGTGGTCAAGAAGGAAGAAGAAGCGAATGCAGCTGTAGATAATATTTTTGAAGAAAAAGCTACTTTACAATCAAAAAAGAATAATATCAAGAGAGATTTGGAGGTTCTGAATGAAATATCTGCGTCTTCCAAGCCCAGTAAGTACAAGAATGTTCCAATTTGGGCACAAAAATGGAAACCTACTATCAAAGCTCTTCAAAGTATAAATGTGAAAGATCTCAAAATTGACCCATCTTTTTTAAACATTATTCCCGATGATGACTTAACAAAGTCAGTACAGGACTGGGTTTATGCTACAATATACTCAATTGCTCCTGAACTAAGATCCTTCATTGAGTTAGAAATGAAATTTGGTGTTATTATTGATGCGAAAGGCCCAGATCGTGTAAATCCACCAGTTTCTTCACAATGTGTTTTCACTGAGCTTGATGCCCATCTAACGCCTAATATTGATGCATCTTTGTTCAAAGAGTTGAGCAAATATATTCGTGGTATTAGCGAAGTCACTGAAAATACAGGTAAATTCAGTATTATTGAATCCCAGACAAGAGATTCCGTCTATAGAGTCGGACTATCCACGCAAAGACCAAGGTTTTTGAGAATGAGTACAGATATTAAGACTGGGAGGGTAGGACAATTTATAGAGAAAAGACATGTAGCCCAACTACTATTATATTCACCAAAAGATAGTTACGACGTTAAAATCTCCCTAAACTTGGAATTACCTGTACCTGACAACGATCCGCCAGAAAAATATAAATCTCAAAGCCCAATTAGTGAAAGGACGAAAGACCGTGTTAGTTACATTCATAATGATTCCTGTACCAGAATTGATATTACAAAAGTCGAAAATCATAACCAAAATTCAAAAAGTAGACAATCAGAGACCACTCACGAAGTGGAACTAGAAATCAACACGCCTGCACTGTTAAACGCCTTTGATAACATAACGAACGATAGTAAAGAATATGCATCTCTTATTAGAACGTTTCTGAATAATGGTACAATTATTAGAAGAAAGTTATCGTCTTTATCATATGAAATTTTTGAAGGTTCAAAGAAAGTCATGTAATATTTGAATCATTTCAAAAAAAAATAAGCAAATGCCCTTGAGCGAGAAATTTTTTTTGTTTACTCAAATGCTGTTATGAAAGCTTATGTAATAATAATAATAATGATAATAATAACATAAAAATAATTACTCTAACATTTCTTATTATCTCTATATATCCCTAATAAATAGGCCATTCTTATAATAACCAAGTCTTTCGCCATTTTGATACTATCAATAGCTAAAGCCATCTTAGAGCCATCAACCTCATGCCAGGAAATTGGTATCTCCTCAATTTGGATTCTTTTTCTGATGGCTAAGATCAAAATTTCAACGTCAAAGATCCAACCCTCTGTATGCAAATACGGAAAAATTTTCAATATAGCGGCTCTGTTGAACAATTTGAATCCACATTGTGTGTCTTTGATAGACCTGATGCCGAAGATGAAAACTAAGGTATGGAAACCGTACATCAAGCAGTTTCTTATCATTGATCTCTTTATGACGGCTTCGGTATTTACCATATGTGCTCTGGAACCAATTGCTACTGCTGGTTTAGTCGTTTTTAGATCTGTACTAGACGTTTCAATTTTGCTAGTAGCATCTATTAGTTTTTCTACATCACTGAACTTACTAGCACCATCAGCATCGGCAAAAAGACCATACTTACCTCTAATATGTAAAAAACCTTGTCTCACTGCGCCACCTTTGCCTCTGTTTTGAGAAAACTTGATGATTCTGAATTGTTCGTAGTTCAATTTGAACTGTTCTTTACAAATTTTCAAACAGTATTGTGTGGTATTATCTGTGGAACCATCATCTACTATCACAATTTCCCATCTGGAACCATATTTTTCCTTTAAAAAGCTGATTGCGTCTGTCAACATTAGTAAAATTCTACCTGTCTCATTATAGCTTGGGATAACAACAGATAAAAATATTTCTTCGTCATCTTGGTGTTCATTCAAGTTAGGTAAGGCACGACTAACTTCATGACCTTTTTCATCAATAGCTATGTATTTGAGCTCCTCTGGATATGGCGGCCTTGGTGTATGCGAAAATAAATAGACCAATAAATACAGTGAAAGCACCAAGGCTACTAAGAGCGTAAAAAAGACGGTGTTTTTGTTCTCAATCAGGAATCTCAACGCTCTCATTTTTGTTGTGCTTTGTGTAATTTTTAGCTGCCTCTCTGTTTTTGTCCCTTTCTTACGTTATCAAAAGCACCTAATCTATCCTTACAGCATCCAATTAGATACCACTACCTTTCCACAGTGACTATGGTCCTTTGTGCCACTTTAATTGCGATAAAGCCTTGAAAATTGGCACGTTTTCTTCTTGTTTACACTTTTTTTCGAATACGCCAAATTTCGCTTTCTCATGAAAAAAATGGCATACACTGCTTCGAAAGATACAACAGAGCCATGTGCATTAATATATATAAATTAAAAGGTACTGAAGTGATAACGGTGAGAATAGGATAACTATGTACACTTGACTTTGGACTTGTTAGTTGTGACTAGTATAGAAGTTACAAGATCAAATGAAATAAACCCAAACACCACATCTAATTTTCAATGGAAAAAGAAAAGTTTCAAGGTGGAAAAAAAATTTTCAGCAGCATCGCAATAAATGTTAAAAAATAATAATATATTGCAACCTATTTAAGATAATACATATGCGTCGATCTATAGTGCATAATTTATATCTTGTAAACTGTAAATACAACGACAATCAGTACTAATTCAACTCAGGATGCCTCCAAAGAAGTTTAAGGATCTAAACTCTTTCCTTGACGACCAACCAAAGGACCCAAATCTAGTCGCTTCTCCCTTCGGTGGTTATTTTAAAAACCCTGCTGCTGATGCCGGTAGTAATAACGCTTCCAAAAAAAGTAGCTACCAACAACAGCGTAATTGGAAACAGGGGGGCAACTACCAACAAGGTGGTTACCAATCGTATGACAGTAATTACAACAATTACAACAACTACAACAACTACAACAATTATAACAACTACAATAACTATAATAAATACAATGGCCAGGGCTATCAAAAATCTACTTACAAACAATCGGCTGTGACGCCCAACCAGAGTGGAACTCCAACTCCATCTGCTTCTACTACATCTTTGACCTCTTTGAATGAAAAGCTGTCGAACTTAGAGTTAACACCCATCTCTCAATTCTTGTCAAAGATACCTGAATGTCAAAGTATCACTGATTGCAAAAATCAAATCAAACTAATCATTGAAGAATTTGGCAAAGAAGGTAACAGTACGGGTGAGAAAATTGAAGAGTGGAAAATCGTCGATGTTCTATCTAAATTCATCAAACCTAAGAATCCATCATTAGTTAGAGAATCTGCCATGCTAATAATTTCCAACATTGCTCAATTTTTCAGTGGAAAGCCACCACAGGAAGCATACTTGCTACCATTCTTCAATGTCGCACTTGACTGTACTTCAGATAAAGAGAATACAGTCAAACGTGCCGCGCAACATGCCATTGATTCTTTGTTGAATTGCTTTCCAATGGAGGCTCTAACCTGTTTTGTGCTGCCTACGATTTTGGATTACTTATCATCTGGTGCCAAATGGCAAGCTAAAATGGCCGCTCTAAGCGTTGTAGATAGAATAAGAGAAGATTCGGCGAACGATTTATTGGAACTTACTTTCAAAGATGCAGTTCCAGTTTTAACCGATGTAGCAACTGATTTCAAACCTGAATTGGCCAAACAAGGTTACAAAACTTTATTAGACTACGTTTCTATTTTGGATAACTTAGATTTGTCTCCTCGTTATAAATTGATCGTGGACACCCTGCAAGATCCATCTAAGGTTCCTGAATCTGTAAAATCGTTATCCAGTGTTACATTTGTCGCTGAAGTTACGGAACCTTCACTATCTTTGTTAGTTCCTATTCTAAACAGATCTTTGAACCTATCGTCATCATCTCAAGAGCAATTAAGACAAACCGTTATTGTCGTGGAGAATTTGACAAGATTGGTGAATAATCGTAATGAAATTGAAAGCTTCATCCCTCTACTACTACCCGGTATCCAAAAGGTTGTTGATACTGCATCCTTACCTGAAGTTCGTGAATTGGCTGAAAAGGCCCTTAACGTTCTAAAAGAAGATGACGAAGCTGATAAGGAAAACAAATTCTCAGGCAGACTAACTTTAGAAGAAGGTAGGGATTTCTTACTTGATCACCTCAAGGACATTAAAGCTGATGATTCTTGTTTTGTCAAGCCTTACATGAATGACGAAACTGTTATCAAGTATATGAGCAAGATTTTGACCGTGGATTCTAATGTGAACGACTGGAAAAGACTTGAAGATTTTTTGACCGCCATTTTTGGTGGTTCAGATTCACAAAGAGAATTTGTCAAACAAGACTTTATCCATAACTTGAGAGCTTTATTCTACCAAGAAAAGGAAAGGGCAGATGAGGACGAAGGTATTGAGATTGTCAACACTGATTTCTCCTTAGCTTATGGTTCAAGAATGCTTTTGAACAAAACAAATCTTCGTCTCCTAAAGGGTCATCGTTACGGTTTGTGTGGTAGAAATGGTGCTGGTAAGTCTACTTTAATGAGAGCAATTGCTAATGGTCAATTGGATGGTTTTCCTGACAAGGATACATTACGCACCTGTTTCGTCGAACATAAATTGCAAGGTGAAGAAGGTGATCTAGACTTGGTTTCCTTCATTGCTTTAGATGAAGAACTGCAATCTACTTCTCGTGAGGAAATTGCAGCCGCTTTAGAATCTGTCGGTTTTGATGAAGAGAGAAGAGCACAAACCGTTGGATCTTTATCTGGTGGTTGGAAAATGAAGTTGGAATTGGCAAGAGCTATGTTACAAAAAGCTGATATTTTATTGCTGGATGAACCTACCAATCATTTAGATGTTTCGAACGTTAAATGGTTAGAAGAATACTTACTGGAACATACTGATATTACTTCATTGATTGTTTCGCATGACTCTGGTTTCTTAGATACAGTCTGTACTGACATTATCCATTATGAAAACAAAAAATTGGCCTACTACAAAGGTAACTTGGCTGCATTTGTTGAACAGAAACCTGAAGCTAAATCTTACTATACCTTAACAGATTCTAATGCTCAAATGCGTTTCCCACCCCCAGGTATTTTAACAGGTGTTAAGTCTAACACTAGAGCCGTCGCTAAAATGACTGATGTGACTTTCTCTTATCCAGGTGCCCAGAAGCCTTCCTTAAGCCATGTCTCCTGTTCATTGTCTCTGTCTTCTCGTGTGGCTTGTTTAGGTCCTAACGGTGCTGGTAAATCCACTTTAATCAAGCTATTAACTGGTGAATTGGTTCCAAATGAAGGTAAAGTGGAAAAACATCCAAATTTACGTATTGGTTATATTGCTCAGCATGCATTGCAACACGTCAACGAACATAAGGAAAAGACGGCAAACCAATATTTGCAATGGCGTTATCAATTCGGTGACGACCGTGAAGTCTTATTGAAGGAATCCAGAAAAATATCCGAAGATGAAAAGGAAATGATGACAAAGGAAATCGACATTGATGACGGTAGAGGTAAAAGAGCCATTGAAGCTATTGTAGGTAGACAAAAGTTGAAAAAATCTTTCCAATATGAGGTCAAATGGAAATACTGGAAACCAAAATACAACTCCTGGGTTCCAAAAGATGTTTTGGTCGAGCATGGCTTCGAAAAATTGGTTCAAAAATTCGACGATCACGAAGCCTCCAGAGAAGGGTTGGGTTACCGTGAATTAATTCCTTCAGTTATCACCAAACATTTTGAAGACGTTGGTCTTGATTCTGAAATTGCTAACCATACCCCATTAGGTTCTTTATCTGGTGGTCAATTAGTTAAAGTCGTTATTGCCGGTGCTATGTGGAACAACCCTCATTTACTTGTTTTGGATGAACCTACCAACTATTTGGACAGAGACTCTCTTGGTGCTTTGGCCGTTGCTATTCGTGACTGGAGTGGTGGTGTCGTTATGATTTCGCATAATAACGAATTTGTTGGTGCTTTATGTCCTGAACAATGGATTGTGGAGAACGGTAAAATGGTTCAAAAGGGCTCTGCACAAGTTGACCAATCCAAATTCGAAGATGGTGGTAATGCTGATGCCGTTGGTCTAAAGGCCTCCAACTTGGCCAAGCCATCTGTAGATGACGATGATTCTCCAGCTAACATCAAGGTCAAGCAAAGAAAGAAGAGATTGACAAGAAATGAAAAGAAGCTACAAGCTGAACGTCGTCGTCTACGTTACATTGAGTGGTTGTCATCGCCAAAAGGTACACCAAAACCAGTTGATACTGACGATGAAGAAGATTGAAAGCCTACTGGCTAGTGTTTTATCTTCGCTAACTTCGTTTGTTTCACTCCATCTTTTTTCTTTAATTCACTCCTCAAATGGAGCTTTACTACGTTGATAGAATTTAGGACAAGCATATGACGCTCTCCTTCCTTTTTTGTTTTCTAGGTTAATTCATTTTTCATACAGAGTAGTTAATATTGGTTCTTTTCATATATGTACGGTACGCAGATTAATTATGTAAACTTAAACTTAAGGGATCCTTTTTGATGCTAACAATTGTCGATGTTGAACTACAAATTTATGTAAGAGGTCGTTATTAAGGATTATTATTTTAAAAATACACGAAGATTGATTATTATTTCTTACATGAGGTTATGAATCGTGCTCCAAAAGTATACCAAAAATAACTCCTGAACTGCTAGGCACAGTTTGCGATAATTTAAAGGGGTTAAATACACTTTTACTACTGGCTTTCACCTTATAAATCCCTCATTAAACTAAAGATGAATGAACATTGTTGAAGAAATTATCCGGGTAAGAGGTTGTACTAGGGAGTGATGAACATCCATAAATTCTTCGACTAGCAGAAGTAATGATAATTTTCACCCGTTAAAGCTATATCTGGTTAGATGGACTAGAAGAACCACGACGAAACAATCATATAACAATGTCTACTTTTAATGCAGAAACCGCTGATAACTTGGAAGATATCGAGAAACAATTCGCTGTTGTTGCTGTTGAACAAGCGGAAACATACTGGAAACTATTAACAAGTGTTCCCGGTTCCAAGTTACGTTTGACTAAGTTTGATGACGAAATATACGAGAATTTTATGGAGAGATTCCCAGAATACAAAGATGTTGAAAGGGTCAAAAAGTTTACGGAGGAAGAATTAAAAACAAAAGAAGCCAAGGAAAGATGGAGAAAGTTCTTCACAATTTTTGAGAAAAAAATCGAAGACTATAACTTTGGTACTTTGTTGAGGACAGACGCTTCAGCCGAGTATGGTCAATTTACTACTTGTTTTGTCGTGAGACTACAATTTTACGCTTTTGAAATTGCTAGAAATAAACACGGCTTGAACGATTGGATTGTCGGTCAGAAATGAACATGCATATATATTTGTGATTGATTATATAGAATACATTACTTTATACAAAGGAACAACACAAGGCATTCTTCCTTGTTCAACATATATATATATATATATATATATTAAGCTCAGTAAATTGTTGAAATGTGAGAGGCTGTACTTTTGCTCTTAACTTTTGAAAAAATTCATCATTGAGAATTCCCTAATGTTTATGGGTGTGAGTATCGGCAGAATCAGAATGAGTATGAGTATGATTTGTTGATTTAGTGTCATGAGAGTGCTCCAAATCACCTTTAGAGTCAGAGGTTACATCAACAAACTCGACGTCCACCTTCCCCACGTTTGGCACCTTCATACGTAAATCCTCTCTTATAGTTGAAATAGCGTTTTCCAAAAATCTTATCCCGACTTCCTGACCTGAATGTAATACTGGCACTTCCAAAGTTGTGGTGGCACGAAGATTAGGACCGGAAGCTAATATAGTAAGGTCTCTAACATGTAACGACTGTTTGAGATCTAAGTCTGTTTTCAAACTGCCAATGCTGTCTTTTATGACAGATTCGATTTCTAGATAACGAGGATCAGTAGGTGGTATAGATTGGTCAACTAACTCCTTCAGTGAGGATAAGATACCTTGTCCACCTGTTTTTATGATCAAACCTGACACTACAAGCCCACCTAAATTATCTAAGGATTGAATGTTGAAAAAATAACTAGATGTGATAGCGACCAACGCTACCAACGATGTCAAGGAGTCAACACGATGATGCCAGGCGTTTGCCATTAGTACATTAGAATTTGTTTGGATTGCAACTTTCTTTGTTGCCTGAAAAACCCATTCTTTAACCAAGATAGAACCCGCTGCTATCCATACAGCATTTACATTAGTTGCCTGTTGTGTTAGCGACTGAGAATGGGAATGCGTTTCACCAATTAAACCAGCCATCGATTCTAGAATGACATGAGGAATGACAGGCCCCACAATAGCGCATAACGACGACCAACCGATAGATATACCAGCCATTGCTAAGATTGTGGATACTGCCAAAGATCCCACAGTTTCCACTTTACCATAGCCATATGGGTACTCCGAAGTTGGTTTACGAGACGCATATTGGACAGAAAACAGTGTTAAAAAATCAGATACCAAATCGCTAAGAGCATGTACGGAATCAGCAAGTAATGCTTGAGAATGAAAAGTGATTCCTCCTACAAATTTTCCTACTGCCATCCCCACATTTGATGCAAGTCCTATCCATGTTATTCTTACGCCAGGATTCTTCTTGATCTGCTGTACGTTCAGTGACAATAAAGGATTGTCATGCATATGTGTGTGGCTGTGACTATGAGTATGTTGCAACAACGACTTCACAGAGGAAGCCTTGCCTTCCTTCTTTCCTTCACTTTCATTCTGTCTGGAATTTGATCCATTCTGTGAAGACATTTTTGAAATGAGCTGTTCATTATAGTCCTCTTCTTGACCTTCTTTATTTAGCAGTTTCGAAGAATGCAGGCACCTTCTCGGGTTGGCTGAGATCATTGTACTGTACAGGTTTGATGTTCTTATGGCCCTCCCGGCAGCATGGTAACTAGTGTTGTTATAACCTGGCACAAAGGAACCGAATTGCTTGATAGAGTCAATACTTATCCGTAGCATATCTTTATTGCGTTTGCTTTTTTGAGAAAGTAATTGCTTACACGTTCTAGAATAAAAAAGTATGGTTGTAAGAACGCACTTGAAAAGGCACCAATCTGCTCGGGTTTTTACAACTAACACTAACCTAGATGAGAGGTAAAAAGAAATCGTAAAAAAAAGTTGTTGCCCAGCACAATAACGACACTTTACCCGCTAATTCCAGGAGGTTTGAGTTAGACAACGACCTTCCCACCCCGTTTTCCCATAATTCTATTGTTATACACCTGGATCTGGAGGTCCGTGAAACGGCATACCTCGACGAAAAAGGTCACTACTAATCAAATCAAACTGACATTAATAAAAACGTATAAACTGACAGCTGTAGATCTAAATAAACTAGATTAAACATATGAAATAGTTTGTAAAAAGTGGCATCATGACCAATAATAGGTCCAGATGAAGAAAAAAGAAAAAAGAAGACGAAATTAGGTAAAATTTCTCACTTGCTGCTCAAGGGTGAGACCCGCACCTCAGGCATGTAATAGAAGCTTCGACCACCGCATCTACCAGACGCCTTGGTTCCCACTATCATCATATTCATCGTTTCCTGACCCAGACAGGTCGCGTCTACCGCTGCCAATATTAGAGGACTGGTAGCGGTTATTTTGAGCACCTCTTGTACGACCTTGTTTTTGCTGTTGGCCCGAAGTCAAGAAGTCATCGTCTTCATCGTCGTCCAACTGACCTTGAGTGTTAGTTTCGCGGTAAGTTTGGGTATAAGTGCCACCACCAGTGCCGGCAGTGTAGTCAGTAGTTTGTTGCTGGAAGTCGTTACCGCCAAACTGCGTGTTACCGCCTAGATTAGACTGTGGCTGCTGGCGTTGAGGGAAATTCCCTTGGTTTTCTTCGCCGTAGGGATCGGCCTTGGATCCTTGATTCCTGAATTCCCTCTGTTGATGTTTTTCATGACGCTGTTGTCTAGTCTGGTCGTCATTGTCGTCTTCGTAACGTTCATCATGATCGTTGCCGTGCAACTTATCAGCAAACTTGTTTAATAGATTGGACATTTCTTAATTGTTATTCGTACTTAGCTTTTATGCGGTAGTGTTTGGCTCTGCTGCTAGTAGATATTAAGAGTTGAGGGTAGGTATGTATCCTTTTTTTGATGAAATAGTAATGTGCTTTTATAGTCCAAGAAATATTGACTGCTTCAAGGGAGCCTGATTAACAAGCACGTAACGGAGACCAAAAAAAGGATTTCGGTCTTTTCTAACCATTTCCCTTTACTCCCTTGTGCGTTATTTGTTTTGATTACTAGGCATGATGTATGGAGGAACTTGCGATCAAATGTCATAAAAGTGGAGGAGTGAAAAGAAATGACGAAGCCCAAAACGTGGTCCTAGAATTACCACATTTCCTTTTTCTAAAGGAAGCCAGACTATGCTTTACGCAAGAACTGTGGTTAAAGAGGGATATTCTGATGAACATAAATTCATACACATTCATGAGAAGCACGACAAGGATTGGTTAATTACTTACAACTAAGGCAAAACTGCCATTGACCTCATCTGTACCACCACATGCTGTGTAGTTATTTTCCCTTTGTGATCCCTAAAAAAGATGGGATCTACACACCTTACAAGAACATCCTCAAACCCATACCTGGAACCACTGAACATATTCTTCCCGTGAAAGGCTCTACGGCGAAACTACTGTAATGTCACAGGAAATTAAGGATGCTTCGACTATGGAACGGACCATACATGGGGACCCGATGTATAGAAAGCCTCAATGAGGCAAAGAGTCTAGCTCCTTTAAGATACGTAATTCTCCTTCTGTTTTCCCTTAATTATTCGGGTGAAATACCACATGGTCGCACGGCTGACGGGGAACTCCGGAATTGGACGATGAAGAACTTAACGGTGATATGAGGTGATCGTGGAACAAAACGTTGTGCCAAAGAAGCCACAAATACGTCACTGTAATTATTCTGCCTGCATAAAAAGAGCCATCAAGGATAAGCTAGAGACTATACTCCGGAAGTAGAAGAAGGAAGGTGTGAGAAAGAAGATAGAGCGTGTAACACAATCATGGGGGAAAAAAGGACAATAATCAAAGCGCTGAAAAACTCTGCAGCGTCCCACTTCATCAAGAAGTTGACCGCAGATACTTCCCTGTCGTCCATACAAGAGGCAATAAACGTCGTGCAGCAGTACAATGCAACGGATCCCGTGAGATTAAAGCTTTTCCATACGCCTCGGATGGTTTCGCAGGGGGCTCATTTTGCATTTTGTTTGCCCACTAAGAAACCACATTACAAGCCATTACTGCTTTCGCAAAACGCACTTGATGAGTTTAATTTGGTGCAGGATCAGGACTTGGAGAAAATACTATCCGGTGAGAAAGTATATTATTCCGATAGTATCTTTCCCTATAGTACAGTGTACTCCGGATTTCAATTCGGCTCATTTGCTGCACAGCTGGGAGACGGACGTGTGGTAAACTTGTTTGATCTTAAGGACAAGTGTAGCGGACAATGGCAAACGTTTCAGTTGAAAGGTGCCGGTATGACGCCATTTTCTCGGTTTGCAGATGGGAAAGCTGTGTTAAGATCAAGCATACGTGAATTCATAATGAGCGAGGCGTTGCACAGTATTGGAATTCCATCCACAAGAGCTATGCAATTAACTCTGTTACCGGGGACGAAGGCGCAAAGGCGCAATCAAGAACCGTGCGCTGTTGTATGCCGTTTTGCGCCCAGCTGGATCCGCTTGGGTAACTTCAACCTATTCAGATGGCGGCACGACTTGAAAGGGTTGATCCAACTATCAGATTATTGCATTGAGGAATTGTTTGCTGGGGGGACCCAATTTGAGGGGAAACCCGACTTTAATATATTCAAAAGGGATTTTTTTCCTGACACTGAGACGAAGATTGATGAGCAGGTGGAAAAGGATGAAACTGAGGTGAGTACCATGACCGGAGATAACATTTCCACATTGAGCAAATATGATGAGTTTTTCAGACATGTAGTTAGCTTGAATGCAAACACAGTGGCCCATTGGCAAGCGTATGGGTTTGCTAACGGTGTTTTGAATACGGATAACACCTCCATTATGGGCCTGACAATTGATTATGGCCCCTTTGCCTTCCTGGACAAGTTTGAACCAAGCTTTACCCCGAACCATGATGACACAGCGAAGAGATATTCGTTTGCCAACCAGCCAAGCATTATATGGTGGAACTTGCAACAGTTTGCCAAGGATCTCGCATGTCTGCTGGGTCCTGAGGCCCGTGACCTTGAATTGTTACTTAAGGGCGAACTGAATTCTGTTGATGACGCCCTAGAGAAAACCATGATTGAAAGGGTCCAGAAGTTGGTAGAGCTCAGTGCTAATGAGTACAAGTATGTGTTTACGACAAGGTACGCGCAGATAATGTCTCAAAGACTCGGTGTAGATCTGGATCTGGAAAAGTGCATGTCTTCTACAAACCTCAAAGATATCGAACATGCAGCCGAGAAGGCTAAAGAGTTCTGCGATGTTATCGTCGAACCATTGCTAGATATTCTGCAGGCCACAAAAGTCGACTATAACAATTTTTTTATCCATCTACAAAATTACAAGGGGCCCTTCTTCATCAAAGATAAAAGTGACACCGCAACACTTTTTGGAGCATTCGATGAAGAGTACTTGGGTATGTTCTTCAACTCCAAGCAACTGCAGCAAATGGCAGAAACTGAAGAGGCCTTCGCGGCTGGTGAGAAGGTCTTTGACGCTAACGGCGAATTGCGTTTGCTCAACGAAAAATTGCAAGAAATACGCAATTGGACCCAAGACTATTTGACCTTGGTCCCACCCACGGAAACTGCTGCAAGAGCGTCGCTTGCCAAGAAAGCCAACCCGTTGTTTGTCCCCAGAAGTTGGGTACTGGAGGAAGTAGTCGACGATTTAATGTACAGTCAAAGGGATGGCCTACAAGATCCCAGTTCGGAGCTAGATACATCTGCGTTGAAGAAGCTATACCTAATGAGCGTAAACCCATACGACCGCACGAAATGGGATGTCACTCTGCGGCCAGAACTGGAGACAAAATGGGCTGACCTTTCCCACCAAGATGACGCTAAGTTTATGATGCAAGCTTCCTGCAGTAGCTAAATGACCACAGATGTATTTATACATTCATAGCTATATATATACATATATATATATACATGTAATATGGCGCAAGTAGGCACGGTAGTCACCAATTGCTCAGGTATCTCCTCGGTGTAAAAGCACGTACACCGCGTTCGGAGAGTCGTTTATAAACTCAAAAGGGGAAAGAGACAAGGGTAGCCGAACGACTGGCACCGGACACGAACACGAAAACTTATTTAGATTATTAAAAAAAAAAAAAAAGAGAGGAAACGAGGCGGAGGCGGAGAGGAGGAGAGAGACAAGAGACGGGCAGAACAAGAAGGGTAAAAACAGTGAGAAACAGTCTCCGCCGTTTTGACTGCGTATCCATCGTTATTGTCCACTACGAGACGCTAATGACGAAACGAGCTACCGCATGCGTTTCCTACGCACCTGCTAAAGACCTGACACTTTAAAGGACCCATCTTCTTGTCTTCTGTCCTGGGTGCTGACCAAGCTCTCTTCCTTTTCCTTGCATTTTTTATATATTAATACTCACTTTCTTTCCGATTTTTATTTTTGAGTCTTATTAAGCAAAATCCTGCTATGCGAATCTGAACCGATCGCTCGAGAACTAACTTAACCATCCTTGCTCACATTGCCGCTTTGGGAAACTGCGGAATTTTTTTGGGAAAGAACAAGAAATAAGCGGAGGCACGCATAGGAAAAAGAAACGCAGAAAGATCAAGCACGGATATTTCTGGCTAGAGGTTTATAAAAGAAAGAATACCTGGCAGCAAAGAGATTATTTTCATTATTGACACACATACCCGACCAAAAACGGCGTTAAGAATGCAAGTACTAGTGACGCTCTGGTGTCTAATATGCACATGCCTGGTACTACCAGTGGCCGCCAAGAAAAGGACACTGACAGCGAGTTCACTGGTCACGTGCATGGAGAACTCACAGCTTTCAGCCAATAGTTTCGATGTGTCATTTTCTCCAGACGATCGATCGCTACATTACGATCTGGATATGACCACGCAGATCGACTCTTACATCTACGCTTATGTGGACGTGTATGCCTACGGGTTCAAGATTATTACGGAGAACTTCGACGTGTGTTCAATGGGTTGGAAGCAGTTTTGCCCTGTGCACCCAGGTAACATACAAATCGACTCCATTGAATACATTGCCGAGAAGTACGTGAAAATGATTCCGGGAATTGCCTACCAAGTGCCCGATATTGATGCGTACGTAAGATTGAACATTTATAACAACGTAAGTGAAAATTTGGCTTGTATCCAGGTTTTCTTTTCCAATGGGAAAACTGTATCACAAATTGGGGTTAAATGGGTGACAGCTGTTATCGCCGGTATTGGTTTATTAACTTCCGCTGTCTTGTCCACCTTCGGGAACTCCACAGCAGCATCTCACATTTCTGCAAACACCATGTCACTGTTCTTATATTTCCAATCTGTCGCTGTGGTCGCAATGCAACATGTAGACAGTGTTCCACCCATTGCTGCTGCCTGGTCTGAAAACCTTGCCTGGTCGATGGGCTTGATCCGTATTACATTTATGCAGAAAATCTTCCGTTGGTATGTAGAGGCGACTGGAGGCTCCGCATCTCTATATTTGACCGCGACAACAATGTCAGTGCTCACTCAACGAGGTCTGGATTACCTTAAAAATACTTCGGTTTACAAGAGGGCGGAAAATGTCTTGTACGGTAACTCAAACACTTTAATCTTTCGAGGAATTAAAAGAATGGGATACCGTATGAAGATTGAAAATACGGCCATCGTTTGTACTGGGTTCACATTCTTTGTGCTGTGCGGTTATTTTTTGGCCGGGTTTATCATGGCCTGCAAATACAGTATCGAGTTATGTATAAGATGTGGTTGGATGCGGAGTGATAGGTTTTACCAATTTAGGAAAAACTGGAGGTCAGTTCTGAAAGGATCGTTGTTAAGATACATCTATATTGGGTTCACGCAACTGACAATTTTAAGTTTTTGGGAGTTCACTGAACGGGATTCCGCCGGTGTTATTGTTATTGCATGCCTATTCATTGTATTGTCATGCGGGTTGATGGCGTGGGCTGCGTACAGAACCATTTTTTTCGCAAGTAAATCTGTGGAAATGTACAATAACCCAGCTGCTTTATTGTATGGTGATGAGTACGTCTTAAACAAGTACGGGTTTTTCTACACCATGTTCAACGCAAAACATTATTGGTGGAATGCTCTTTTAACGACGTATATTCTTGTAAAAGCTTTATTTGTCGGATTCGCACAGGCATCAGGTAAAACGCAAGCATTGGCTATTTTCATTATTGACTTGGCGTATTTTGTTGCCATCATCCGTTATAAACCATATTTGGACCGTCCAACGAATATTGTCAACATTTTTATTTGCACTGTCACCTTGGTCAACTCTTTCCTTTTCATGTTTTTCTCAAACTTGTTTAACCAAAAGTATGCTGTCTCTGCCATCATGGGCTGGGTGTTTTTCATTATGAATGCTGCGTTTTCTTTGCTTCTACTGTTGATGATTCTGGCCTTTACCACAATCATTCTGTTTTCTAAGAATCCTGACTCCAGGTTCAAGCCAGCAAAGGATGACAGAGCATCTTTCCAAAAGCATGCTATTCCTCATGAAGGTGCCTTGAATAAGTCAGTGGCCAACGAATTAATGGCCCTAGGTAATGTGGCAAAGGATCATACCGAAAATTGGGAATACGAACTGAAGAGTCAAGAAGGTAAAAGTGAAGATAATCTTTTCGGAGTTGAATACGATGACGAGAAAACAGGAACTAATTCAGAGAATGCTGAAAGTAGCAGTAAGGAAACCACCCGTCCAACCTTTTCTGAAAAGGTTTTACGTTCATTATCAATCAAAAGGAATAAGAGTAAACTGGGCAGTTTCAAGCGCAGCGCTCCGGATAAGATAACACAACAAGAGGTTTCTCCTGACCGCGCCAGCTCTTCGCCTAACAGCAAGTCATACCCCGGTGTCTCGCACACCAGGCAAGAATCTGAAGCGAATAATGGGCTAATCAATGCATATGAAGATGAGCAATTCAGTCTGATGGAACCAAGCATACTGGAAGACGCTGCTAGTTCCACCCAAATGCATGCTATGCCAGCCCGAGATTTGAGCTTGAGCAGTGTTGCAAACGCCCAAGATGTTACTAAAAAAGCAAACATCCTGGATCCTGATTATTTGTAAGCTTTGTCGATGGGATAAAGGTAAAAAGAACAACGTAATTAAATCATTACGAAAACTCTACTGCATTATTTTTTAGTCTTTTTATAGAGACATGAACATTCAATTACTTTCAAGGATAAATATTCTAATATTCATATTATTCACTTATGTATTTTTAACGAAACTCTACTCCATTCTACTGGGATCGGGCATACTTTACGGGGTGCACGGATTTTAGCAGTCTTTTTCTTTCTTGGCTTTTGCGAGATGCCTTGAGAGGAAGATTTTTTTTTCACTCAAAACCTCTGTCTTGTACATATCTAGAACATGTTTCATTGATATTGGACGTTACTATTTCAATTTAACAGTCAACCAGTCGTCCAAAAATGTCCAAGATCACTTCTTCTCAAGTCAGAGAACACGTCAAGGAATTGTTGAAGTATTCCAACGAAACCAAGAAGAGAAACTTCTTGGAAACCGTCGAACTACAAGTCGGTTTGAAGAACTATGACCCTCAAAGAGACAAGCGTTTCTCTGGTTCTTTGAAGTTGCCAAACTGTCCAAGACCAAACATGTCCATCTGTATCTTCGGTGATGCTTTCGATGTTGACAGAGCTAAGTCTTGCGGTGTTGACGCTATGTCCGTCGATGACTTGAAGAAGTTGAACAAGAACAAGAAGTTAATCAAGAAGTTGTCTAAGAAGTACAACGCTTTCATTGCTTCCGAAGTTTTGATCAAGCAAGTTCCAAGACTATTGGGTCCTCAATTGTCCAAGGCTGGTAAGTTCCCAACCCCAGTTTCTCACAACGATGACTTGTACGGTAAGGTCACTGATGTCAGATCTACCATCAAGTTCCAATTGAAGAAGGTCTTGTGTTTGGCTGTTGCCGTTGGTAACGTTGAAATGGAAGAAGACGTTTTGGTTAACCAAATCTTGATGTCTGTTAACTTCTTTGTTTCTTTGTTGAAGAAGAACTGGCAAAATGTTGGTTCCTTGGTTGTTAAGTCCTCCATGGGTCCAGCTTTCAGATTGTACTAAGCATAATTACGTGTTTTCATAGTTTAACGCTTTCAGAACTACTTATTTAATTTTGTAAGAAGTAATTTGAGTCACATTTGTATTTAGTAAAAGATTAAGAGTATTTCTATTTCACCGCCTTGATAGGAAAGAGCGGCGCGGAAGGGCAGCTGTAGGGAATTTTGCTCTGTATTCCCCTGTTTAATATCAAAAACAACAGAGAAGGATCCCCGATGAGAAAGACGCTCGGGAGGTCTCTGTGTTTGCTAGGCAATTGACATATTTAAAAGATTTTGTTTGAGGTTTTGCAGATAAACAAGAAGCAGTATGGCTAATGATCAAGATCCCAACAAGTCTCTCATTAATGACGCTTTGACTCGGAGTATGTCCGAATTTTATGATGATGATGATGATAACGACAGTGACATGTGTAGGGCAAATGATGAGGGAGAAGACGTTTTTGACCTTCCACTTAAGGTAGGCGTTTCTCAAAGCAGGAACTTTTCAGAAGTAAATGACGTGTTAGACCCGCTTTCTAGTTTGCATGGTCCGTCCAAGAAGGTGAGATTTGAACAGCAAAAGCAGCAACAGCAACATCAGCAACTTCACAATGACTTCAATACAGATTTCAACCTGAAAAGCCCGTCCAGTAAAAAAATGGGGGTAGAACAGCTGATCCAGTCAGCCAATGAAATCAACGATTACCTCGCTAACAACATTGACAAGGTAAATAGCTTTAACTCAGAGCTATTGAGCGGCAGTGGCAAGTTACCTGGGAGAGTAAAGAGTGACACAGCAACTCAAGGTACCGGACGCTTAGATTCCATGTCCAACTTTGCTCTTAGCGATACGGAGTTGGACAATGATGACGATAATTATCTCCTGGATCCCCTTGCAAATGCTAGCTCTACTACACCCACTGTGGAACACCACGGTTACAGCTTATTAGACAAGGCTTTATCCACGTCTGATAAGGAAAAAATATATACGAATAAAGTGAATTCGAATAGTCAGATAGATACTGATAATCACTCTCACGAAAGTGGAAACACTACCAATAACGAAACAGATGAAAATGAGAGTTCGGAGATCCTGGACTACACAAAATTTGATTCTTTCCCCTATCCCCCGTCTTCTGCCCCCAATGGGGAACCACCAGATTTGAAAGTGCTAAGCATTGAATGTGAGCAGGAAAATGAAAAAGAGCTACGACGAATATCTTTATTATTGGATCATTACGAATCAATACCGAAAATACCAGAATTGTCAGACGATGAAGCACTATCTAAGTTCCGTGAGAATATCGAATTAATTTTACAACTATCTAAGAAAATTAACGATAATGCGAACACTTTAGCGATTTCCTCCGAAGATCCTCAAAAATTTGTTAATTTTGTGATGAAGAACCCACCTTCCTTATCATTCAGAGATTTTATCGACAGAATCCAGAATAAATGCATGTTTGGTGCCGTAGTCTATCTTGGAGCCACCTATCTACTTCAACTTGTGTTTCTTACGAGAGACGAAATGGACGGTCCCATAAAGTTGAAGGCTAAATTACAGGAGGACCAAGCCCATAGGATCATCATATCTACAATAAGAATTGCCACCAAGCTATTAGAAGACTTTGTCCACTCACAAAACTACATTTGCAAAGTCTTCGGTATTTCAAAAAGACTGCTGACCAAACTGGAAATTTCTTTCATGGCGAGTGTTAATTTCGATGGATTAATGATTACTTGTGAAAAATTAGAAAAAACATTGCATATCCTTGATGATACAAGACAGGCATTAGGAAACACATGAGTTTTGCATATGTATTATGCAGGTTCATTTGTTCCTTCCCTTATTTCTTTTCATAGTATTTATTTTTATTTATTTATTTATTTTTTTTTGGATTTTATTTTATTTCTTTTTTAATGCTAAGAAAGTAATTCCGCATAATTAAACGTGTGCTGGCCTCGATAGGTATCTATAGTATACAGAAGCTTACGAAAAGCTCCTGCAGGATGGCACTTCTAAAATTCGCGCTCAACATGGCCGTATTGTACATTATATCGTTCTATCATTATATCGTATACGCCCGCATTACCCGACAACTCCGTCTGCAACGCGTTGACCAGAAAACTCGAACAAGAGATCGCATAAAAAACCAAAAGGAAACGAATTACTTGTCAAATAGTTATTGTAATGGATCCTCTAGAAAGGCAAACAGTAGATTTATTTCCTTCTTTTCTAGAAACATCATTATAACTAACAATATATAATTGGAATAATGGCTGGTTGGGATATTTTTGGTTGGTGTATGTTATCACCCTGTTCACGTTTTTCGGATACTTAGTTTTATTCAATGTGGTAAACATTGAATGTTTTCAGCTTAAGATCTATTTTTTTTTTTCTAGAAGAAATTGCGTCCTTTACTAACTTTATTTTACTGTACAGTCAGAGATGTGTTGGCTTCCCTTGGTCTGTGGAACAAACATGGTAAACTACTTTTCTTGGGTTTGGATAATGCCGGTAAGACCACATTGCTACATATGTTAAAGAACGATAGATTGGCAACCTTACAACCAACATGGCATCCAACTTCTGAAGAACTGGCTATTGGTAACATTAAGTTTACAACTTTCGATTTGGGTGGTCATATTCAAGCTCGTCGTTTATGGAAGGATTATTTCCCAGAAGTTAATGGTATCGTCTTTTTAGTCGATGCTGCTGACCCTGAAAGATTTGATGAAGCACGTGTCGAATTAGATGCTTTATTCAACATTGCCGAATTGAAGGACGTTCCTTTTGTAATTCTTGGTAACAAGATCGATGCTCCAAACGCCGTTTCTGAAGCGGAGCTACGTTCTGCTTTAGGATTATTGAATACCACTGGCTCTCAAAGAATTGAAGGTCAAAGACCAGTTGAAGTTTTCATGTGTTCCGTTGTTATGAGAAATGGTTATTTAGAGGCGTTCCAATGGTTATCTCAATATATTTAATTGACGTATACATCTATACCCTTTATATGACATTCACATGAATTCAACAGCTTTGTAATAATCAACAAAATTGCATAGGATGCCACCTCATAACTTTTGAGCACAGCATTTCCGCGATCATAGTATATTTTAGACTCTAAGATTGAATAAAAGTATGATACATCTTAAGTATACATATATATATGTATATATATATATATACATGAAAGTTTACCTCCTCATCTTACGTGGACGAGATTCATCGTCACCGCCCATAGTTGTTCTTTTACCATTCTGGGCGAAGTATTCTTTCTTTTTCTCCTTATCCCTTTGTGATTTTTCTTCCTCCATCTTAGCTAATTTTTTCAATCTTTCCTTACGTTGACTAGCCTTCTGTTCCTTCCTCTTGCTGTCTTTGGCTTTCGAAATCGTCAATACTTTTTGAATGAATGATCTTGCCTTCTTTTCATCACCACCTAGCACCACGGCTCTTTTAGCCATATATGTTTTCTTCTTTTGTGGTTTCATTTGATGGATCTGAGATTTGAATGGCAATTCCTTTTGAACAGCTTTTGGGACCTTTAGACCATTGAAGTGTCTTTCTACACGTTCTATTTTATGATATGCACTGTCCGGATTCGACGGTGTTTCCAGGTTCATAGCCGCTCTTATTTGGCCTGTCAATCTTAAACCTTTCCACTCGGTTTTTTCCTTCAACAATAGTGAGGTAACAGGATTATAGAATTTCTTGACGCGGACAGGATACCATGATCTTAGAATTACAATATCACTCATTAGGATTTTATCCTCAAAGGCTGCCCTATAGTGACCCTCAGGCTTTGAAAGTGCCCTTTTGATTTCACCACGGATACCCGAGACAGTTTTGATCTGCGCACCCTCAAACCTTGCAACTTCCATAGCACTTGAAAACATGTCCTTTATAAAGGCAGTATTTTTGAAAATTTTATATGGAAACCCAACTAATTTTAACTTTTTAACAATTTCAATATTAACGTCTATCTCTTCAACGATACCTGTTGCTGCAATTCTAAAACCGTTCCCGGTATCACTATTAGCAACAATTTGAACACCACAAAAAGGTGTGTTTGGAGAACATAAGGGACCGTAGAAAGCCGCATTACAATATGTGTGTTCTGGTGTATACTTTAGCATTCTGGTTCTTGTTCTAGAGTCAGTTGTTGTATAAATTGGTAAAGTTTGGAACCTTCTCCAACCCAAAGACAAGACCAGTGGGTCATTTGTCTTCAAAATCTTCTTATGCCAACGATGTCTTCTCAACCTGGCTTTGACAATACCGAACTTTATTTCGGTCGGCAATAAACCACCCATAACAATTGGAAATTTTGGATTGAAATTCTTGACAAATTCCATTGGGACTTTTTCGAAAACGATACGTACATAAGAACCAGCTTTGAAACCTTCGATTCTTTGACGTTGTTCTGGAGTCATTTCTTGATATTCTATATTGTTAATTTCTAACTGTTTAGATATCTTGGCCTTCTGTAGTTCATACCATGTATCATATTCATTGTTTTCATCATCTTCTTTAAAGTTTTCACCTTCTTCTATCTCGAATTGTGCACGTAGTTTTTCCTTCTTTGCAGCATTCATTTCTCTTTCTTGCTCCATGGTTAAGTCCTTTTTTTCCTCCGCATCAAAATTAGTGAATGAATTATCATCATCTCCATTAGTGTCTTCGTTTTCATCCTCATCCTCACTTTCTTTGTCACTATTGTCTTCTGCTTGTTCAGAAGGGTTTCCATCTTCTAGATCTTCAAAATCGCCGTATAGTTCTTCCCCACCTTCATTAGAGTCACTTTTCGTTTTATTATCATTACCTAAAATGCCTGCGCCGAGGAATCGCTCTTTGATTGCATCAACGCTTTTCCATTTTTTAGCCAATTTTTCGAAGGTGTCGAAATATGGAACAAACTTTTCCAAATCAACTGCATGGTCTTTATTGCCCTCTTTTGTAACAGTACCATCTTTTTTCCTGAAGAAGTCATCATCAACATCTTCTTCAATGTCACTTTCGTCTTTACTATCGTCGTCCTCGCCCCTCCACCTTCTTATACATTCTTCAGGTGAAATGTTGTCCATGTATATCAGCTTACCGATATTCCAGGTCCTTTTCTTACTTTCAGTTTTCTTCAGCTTGTTTGCCGCTGTTCTTTCCCAGGAAAACTCATCTTCACTCTCTTCAAATTCAGAATCTGTTTCCAAAGCTAATTTTTCGGCACCCTGCTCACCGGTATTATTGAAATCGATTTCAACCATCCTTGGTTCGGAGTCCTGCACGTCGTCATCATTTGTATAAGGTTCTTCATCACTCGGTAAATTATCAATATCTGCGTCTTCTTCTTGAACTGGCTTACCATAAATTCTTGGTTTTCTTAAACTGGTTCTTCCCTTGCTCTTTCCTTCATCGTCCTCAATACTTTCTTCTCCACTTTCAACATCCATGCCTTCATGATCGGCAACTTCATGAAGCTCAGTGCCGTTGCTAAACAATTGCAAACCCACACCATCAAATTTCTCTGCAATACTTTGTTCAACACTTTGTAAACCCGTCATGAGTTTTTCTCCTTCACCTCTTTCTTGGCCGGGAACAAAACTTGGCTCTTCATTTTTCTTTCCAATATCAATATAAACAGCATCCTTATCCATCAACACACCTCCGACATCGGACATTGGAGCATATATCAATTTATCTTTATCATCTAACCTTTTACGTCTTCTTGTCGTAGAGGCAGTTGTAATTTCTCCGTTAGCCTTTGCCTCTTCTTTCATTTTTTCACGTTCAAAATCATCCAGTTTCTGTTGGTAAAAAGGTGTGGGACATGGATCTGGTAATTTTTCAATTTGTGCTACTGAGAAATCACCAACACCAGCAATATGCACCCTAGTGCCCGGAGCAGAAGGCAAAGGAGTACCGTGCAAATAACCATAGATAGCGACTTTGCGGTCGATTTGCAGTCCTTGAGTCTCTATTAATTCCGGATGAGTTAAATCTGTGAATCTGTCAGCCAACATATAGGGATGTTCGTTCCTCCATTTTAATGGTCTGAATTTCATAACAGATATAAATCGTGAAAGGTTTAAAATCTCTCTATCAGGATACCTTCCATTAATCACACCAGATAGGTAAAATAATTTTGCACCTTGATAAACTTCCGTCCAGAATCTGTGCTTTAATCTTTTCTTAGAAGCTCTCAAAGTTGACTGAGATTTAAACAGATCAAGATGTGTAGCTACACCAAGTACTCTTGGCATACCGTGATGTTGAGCAATATTTAAGAATTCCATTGTTTCCATTTCAAAACCGAAATTACCGTCAATTAGTAAAAGAACCAAGTCGGCAATCTTAGCAATATCAATCATCGCATTCAGATCGTCCGCAGGGCACTCCAAAAAAGTTAGTCTTCTATGTTTACCAGAGACAACAGTAATAGGACCTTGAATATCATTCAAAGTGCTTTTTGTCATTCTCCTGACGAGGGACCGAATCAAAGTAGTCTTTCCTGTTCCAGGTGGACCCACGACAGCGACGATAAATGGAGGCGGATCATCTTCAGGGGTACGATCAACCATAGGAACATGCAGTTTTCTTTCGTTCACATCACTTGACCTTTGCATAGTTCTCGCCATCTTACCTGGGGCTGCCACGGCAAAGGCCTTTGCATTATGACCCTGCGTATGGAGCTTCTTTTTTGCTGTATTCTTCTCCTTCGCCTTACGGTGCTGTTTATTAGACTGCTCCATCGTTTCAGATAACTCAGATGGCTGATTAAAGGCTACTATTATGTGATATTTTTACCTTAACAGCGCAAATACTTTCCTTAATTTTGAAGCTTCACTTCAGCTCATCGCCTTGAAAATTTTTCATTTGTACGGACATTAAACTTAGGCGATAACAAAAAAAAAACTTCATCTAGATAATCTCAACTTTGAAATTACAGAAATATTTACAACAGTAGTACGAGTATCTGCACTATGGCTCACATGTCCTTAAAATAATCTAAGCTTACCTATCTGATATTTGTTTTGATATTGTTTAGGACCAGCAGTTTCTGAGAGTTTAGCAAATGCACCTTTACAGCTATCCTCAACTTTTGGAAGAGAAAGTGACAAGATATGTAACAATACTTGCATGAATCGACATTTGTTTACTTTGGTCCATTTTGTATATGATAGTGTGATTTAGCGATATGGAATTATGTGTATTTTTCTATTTGTTGTCATTTCAATATGGGATGACTTGTTTTCTTGTAACGCGCCACTTCAATAGTAAACATTATGAACCTGATAAATGTTAGCAGACTTAGTAAGAGAGACAATCATTTTCATTCAGTAAAAATCGCAATCCCTAGTTTGGCTCTTCTTCTAGCCGTACTTTAAATTCAAAGCAAAAATGGTTCTGCTTAACAGAAGGAAAATACAACCTAAGGAAATAGGACAGTCTGCTGATTCCTTCTCTGAAACTCCATGGGTGATTAAAGAAAGTAGCGAGCGTATAAATGATTATGACAGTGATTTAAAAAAGCTAGATTTTTACAAAAGGGATATATTCACCTGTGAGATTAGTGGAAAAGATGGCCTTTCGTATTTCAAGGCGTTAAAAAGCGAAGAACAGCACCGTGAAAAGGTCAGATATCTTTTACCAAAAGAACTAAGGAAGGCTATAGCAAATTTCGCAAACTTCAGTCCGATAAGGAAGGTAGGACACCTTGTAGAAAGCGCATTTCAGCGTTTTAGTAACCGTTTCTTTATAGGCGATACGGTGTGCTTGAAAACTATCCAAAAAAATGCATTGATTACCTATAAAGAAGGAGAGCCTAACTTGGTAGAATCACCAACTATTGAAAACAATGTCACGTTGTTCCTTGTCAAGGATGTGTTTCAATCTAACGGGATGATGGAAAGTGAAAAGGGAGAAATTTCTGCCCCAAAATTGTCACTGTATTTAATCACAGAATGCCTGAATCGAGAATCTAAAGGTGCGGCCCTAATTGTAGGCCAGAATGAAATTAAAAGGCCAGAATCACACTTTTCTAAATTCATAATTGCGTGTTTTCTTAATGAAATACTCATAAAAGTATCGAATAAGGAGCACGCACCATGGAGGGTGAAACAAGAATATATAGAAAGATATGATGTAAACCCTAAATGCTCTCCTAATATGATTGATTATTTGCCGGATAGAATGAACTCATCTTCTTCCGAGCTTTACACTCCTCTTACTATACCACCAGAGAGCGATGTTGAACCTGCTGACTGGAAGGAAACGTCGGAAACGTCGGAAACGTCACTATCTAAAATAAAAGCAATTGACGACGAGATTTCAGTCTCATTTGACCACATTTACGATAATGTGAACTCCCTTGCCTACAATGATTTGAAGGGAACCGTCGACGACAAGGAGCTTCCATTCACTGGGCCTTCGATACCATTTGAAAATATCAGCTACTTAGATAGCTCCTTAGAATATAAGAATATCGATCAAAAATGGTTCAAAGAGTGCAGTCAATTTCCAACGGAACGACTATTGGTTGTTTATCAATTCCTGAGCTTTTTTGGACGTTTTATTGGTCTATCACATTTTAATTTTGATCAGTTCCTTACTACTATCAAGTGTACTAGTCCGGAGGCTTTAGTAGATGAATATGTCAAAATAAACTTTCTTAAAACTTACAACAGCAAAGGGAGTTTCACAAATGAGAAGCCAAGAAACGAAATATATAATCAAGTGACCAGTAGTAACGTATCCCAGCGTGAGAAGGCTAACGTCTTTAATGCAGATGAGAGTCAACGAATACCTAGCAATTTCACCAGGAACCAGAAAATGAGGAAATTTATAACGGATAAAAGTACTGAATTTGTAATGTATTCCATTTTTAAAGGGAAGCCTCTAAAAAATGACGATATGGAGTTTCAATCGTACGAAAAAGGGAATATACTTTACATTGATATAGTTTGCTCGTTAATGTGTCTGATGACGGATAATGAACCTGATTGGAATTGTAATCTGATGGACAATTGGACTGAAGAAAAGCGAAAGGAGGAAGGAAATAAAACAGAAATTGATATAGCTATAGAAAAGTGTTTGAACTATGGAGATACTAGCTGGGTTAAACTTTTGCACAATAAAAACTTTAGCAACGGCAATTGGTTGATCTGTCTCCTTGGAATCTTGCAACAGAATACACATATGATAGCATATAGTGATGTCGCAAAATGTATCACAAAAAAAATACTACCTTTATCCATGAATTTTGTAAATTTAGGTGATGAGCTCTGGGATAACTTTCGCAAGAGATTATCTATAAAAGATAAAATTGATGTTTTATGGGTTCTCGTAGATTTTGCGTCCAATTTCTCGAGTTATATTAAGGAGTTGGTAGATAAAGTACCAAAACTGTGCAATGGAATCCGCTTAAAGTTGGATAGTGCAAAAAAAGAGTATATCGAATTGAAACGGCAACTAAAAACGTTAACCAAAAATCGCGTGAAGCTTCACAGCAACGCTTCAATGAACCGATATGGATCAGATGAATGTAAAGGTAAGGTCAATGCCCTTAAAGTGAAAATTGCATACTTAATGGAAGATATCGCCTTCCTAGAGGCAAAATTGATTCAGAGCGATATTAAGAGACTAGAGATTTTGGGTAAAGATAGAAATGGAAATCGATATTATTGGATGGACTCAAATGGATCGTCATCAGCCATCAGTGAAAAAAATGAGGAACTTTACAACTGCTGTTTTTTGTGGGTTCAAGGACCCTCTGAAGCGGATATAAACTTTTGCTTAGATGTCGACGTCGAATCTTTGAAAAAATGGGAGTTGTTAGCTAAAGCAAAAGGTACTGCCTACGCGACAAAAGAAGTCTTTTCAATATTTAGGTCGACAGACGGGTCTTACTATCAAACTGCTCAAGGTGAGAATTTCATGATAATTAATTCAAACGGTATCTTAATGAGGCCAACTATTCCGGCATTCATAGACAAAAAAATTATATCAGAAACTCCAGAAAAGCTCCTACTCTCTCATCATCAATGGGCTTTCTTCAACGATATAGAAGATATACATATGTTAGTAGATAGGTTGGATGATTTAAGAGAAAATGAGGGACAATTGAAGAAAGCTTTGACATCCAAAATGGACCGTATTGAAGTATCATACAAGCAACAGTTCAAAATTAAAAGGCGTATTGAATGTGATGAAACCTTCAAAAAAAATCACAAACTTTTGAAAAATAACGAGTTCACGTTTCCTGAACTGAAAAGAATTGAGACAACTTGTACATCCAACGGCCAACATTTTTCCAACATGGAGAAAATTTCCAAAAAACTATCAAGGACAAAGAATGATCTCGTTTTGGAAGCGATTTTAAAAGACGTAGCTCACCTTGGAGAATGTGAAAGAGCACTTCTCAAAAAGCAACAAAATTTGATTTATCCTTTGAATTTTCATTTCGAACAATTGAGGACGATAGACCTCGAATTTATAGTTGAAACGAAAAGAAAAAGGCAAGAGGATATTCTTACGAAGCTTTTAAATCATCAGAGGTATAAGCATATTAGTCATGTTTCAGGCTATGGGATAAGTTCTCAACGAGTAGATAAAGCTGCACATCTTGATGTGCAGGGTATATTAGAGGAGATTGAATGTCAACTTATTTCAAGACGACGAGAGGATGAAGAACGCAACTAGAAACAACTCTGCAGTTCAAATCACTCTTCCTGTATACGCCTTAGAAAGATATTAGAAATATCTTTTACTATTTAATCTTTACCATTCATTATTCCTCGTATATAAATTGGCCCATTTCAGGGCGTCTGACTGGAGTTGTATTTAGGCTTTACCCGGCGTTCTTCTGAATTTATAGCCAGCAAGGAAAACAACGTCAAAATTGGTCCTCGACTGACGCATTAGTAAGATTAATATTTAGCAAACACTATGATCTCCGTAACAATCTCTTCAGCTATTCCAACACTTGATGATGTCAGTCAATAGATTTACTTCAGGTCGACTCCCTGTTTTCCTTAGAAAGTCCCCTTTTTACTACTCGAGAGCTTATTTGCATCAAACATGTGTTTTCAAGCAAAATAAAGAAACTGCACAAGATTCGCCAGAGCTTTTAGCAAAAAGCTCACATCTGAATTCGAAACCACTAGATGTAAGCAATAAAGCACCAGTGAAAACTGCTCAGAATAAAATTCCTCTAGCTCATAGTAAATATGAATCGTCAAAGTACGAACTTCCCAAATGGAAAGAAGCCTTGGGTGAACTAGTAATTCGAGCATTTCATTTAGATATGGATAGAGTGAGGGCAGGGCCCGTTGCAGGATCTTACTATTATAAAATTTGTAAAGAGCAAGGTTTACAATACGAGGACGAGCCATTATCAGAAACTGCTAAATACTTTTACGAGGATTTGAAGCTACCACGTACTTTTTCACAATGGTTTCAAATCACTGTATTGCACGAGTGGATACTTTTTGTACGTATGAGAGCCATGCCTTTCAAATACGGCAGAAACTATCAGCAGAAATTGGTAGATAGAACATTTTCTGACATTGAGCTGAGATTATTCGAGGAAATGAAAGTTAATTCTGGTAGAATCGCAGATCAATATTTGAAAGATTTCAATACGCAATTAAGAGGAGCGATATTTGCATATGATGAAGGATTTGCTACAGATGATGGTACACTTGCGACAGCTGTCTGGAGAAATCTTTTTGGTGGAAGAAAGAACATTGATATGGTTCATTTAGAGTCTGTTGTGAGATACATTTATTCTCAACTATATGTTCTAAGCAGGTTATCAGACAGAGAGTTTGCCACAGGTAAATTCAAGTTTGTTCCTCCTGGGGTGAAGGTCGAAAAACTGACACCAAAGCAAGAGGAAGAGTTGAAGGCCAAGACCATTGCAAAATATGAAGCTCTAGACAAGGATCCTAAAACCTTACCAAGCGAGAGAAGTAGGCTGTCATATACAAACTAAACGAGCTAGTTTGTAACTTCAAAACTTATGAAAACACTTATTTATTCTTCAGATACTATCCGCACAAATTCCTTAAGTTTTTTCCAATTTTTTGGGCTTTCTTCCTTATTTAATCAGTTTATAAAATCATTACGTTGTAAATAGTTTATTTGAATTTCTTCAAAGAAGCGGACCACTTTTCTGGTTTATTTTCATGGAATAATTGATATAATGCGTCAATCAATTCGACATGGAATGAACCACTTCCTTGACAACGGGTGGAAGCCAACTTACCAGCTGATTTGTATAATAGGACAGCACCAACCACAGCATCAAACAGTTTTCCAGTGGAATCTAACCCACCGATAAAGGAAGCAATTGTAGAACCAAGTGAACATCCACTTGCAGTGATGTCACCCATGATAGGAATTGGGCCATCTTCAATTATTACACATGGAAGATCTTCAGCGGTTATTCCTTCTGTTCCTGATGAAAGTTTGTATTCGCCTCCAAAAGTACCATCAGCAACGCAATCAAACTCACCCGTGCAAACAGCAACAGTCCTGTATTGGAATGCCACAATTTGTGTAGCGCGCACAAGTGTGTCGATGTTCGTTTTGCCGCTGCTAGAGTCGACGCCCTTCATTTTATGGTTATTTAACTTGGCTAGAGACAGTATTTCACTGCAATTGCCCTTTATACAAGCAAATTGGCCGTAAGTGAGCAAAGTGTTGTTTAGACAGAGCCTTGTTTCAGTGGCGCTGTACCCGACCGGGTCAAAGGTGATGGGTCTATTTACTTCATTATAAGCATTAATTGCGGCTTTTAGCATTTCAATAGGTGCCACTGATCCGGTATTTAACAGTAAAGAAGCATTTGGGATTCTTGCTAGTTCAGATACTTCACTTTCAATTTCAGACATGATAGGAGATGAGCCTAAAGCTAGAGTGACATTGGCACCAAAATTTTGATGAACCTTATTGGTGATATGTTGCACTAATGGACGATTGTTTGATACTTGAGATATAACGTTTTGAATTGAAGTTGTGGTCGGAAATGTATTATTTAACTCGCACTCAACAAATTGGTATCTGGTAGCATCTAACAAGCCTCTCAACCTCTTGGTTGCTGCACATGCATCTGGAGCGGCCATAATATCGCTGACTAGAGAGATACCATCCAACGATCTCTTTCCATTTGAAGCAACACATTGACAAAGCACACGTTGAATATTGTCAGGATGAAGACCACCAATACCAACGGTTCTACACCATGTAGCTTTAAATTCCTCCAAAGCATCCAAAATGGCAATGGCGCCTTGAGGACCCATGGGTGATTTCTTAGGATTTTTCTTTGTTGATGTAGGGAAAAGAGTACCAACACCAATATAATCTACCATATCTGGCCCCCATTTAGCCAATGTCTCTACCTCCGAAGGTTTACCAACACTCCATCCAAGAATTTTAGAAGGGCCCAAAAGTTTTCTTACCATTGGGATTGGCATATCGTCCTGGCCCACATGAACCCCATCGGCGTCAATTGCCATAGCGACGTCTATACGGTCATTGATAATAAGTGGAACATTGTACTTCTTACATATTTTTTGAACTTCTAAAGCCTCTGCAACGAAATTTTTTGTTTCAATATCCTTTTCACGGATTTGAACTAGCGTTACACCATTTTTCAACCCAGCTTCAACCTGAGAACATAAAGTAGTTCCCGGTGGAAGCATGGTAGAATCTGTAACCAGATATAATGAGTAATCAACTTCTTCCTTAGTAAATACCATTTCCGCTGTTTGATTTAAATAATTTAGCTTCAGAGTGATTTGGTCTTGAGAACCATGGTTAGATCGAAAACTAGGCGCTTCCACAAGTAAATGGATGCGTTGCCGCTATAAATATATGTAGTATTGATTTTGTTACACCTGCTAAATAGGTTCTTACGATTGCCTTTTTCCTATAATATGCATAAATTATGTTGCCCTAAAAGAGTGAAATAAACCTTATCTATCTTTTTTTTGTTCCTGGTTTTCAAAGTTGATTTTCGACAGACCCTAGTTAATTATAGGAAAAAGCCCTATTAGTCTTTTTCTTATCATAGATGACATTTACTTATATTAGGCCAATCGCATACTCTGCATCCAACAAGCCTTCAACAGGTCGAAGTGAAACTACAGGACTTGGAAAATATCAGTTTTTATAAGCAATAATGAAGTTCACCCCTAGCATAGTTATTGATGCTCCGCAATATTATGTTGATCATTTTAATGGCAAGTATAACGTGGATAAATGTGTTATTTTAAGAGACCTGCAGCTAGAAACGGATTCAGAATCCATGCCATCCAGCTTAAAGCATTTGACCAAACCTACGCACATCTTGGATTTGACAAACAATGACCTTATCATGATTCCAGATCTATCAAGAAGAGACGATATACATACATTACTGTTGGGCCGAAACAATATCGTTGAAGTAGACGGTCGCCTATTGCCTATGAATGTACAGAACCTTACATTATCGAATAACAGCATAAGAAGGTTTGAAGATCTTCAAAGGTTGCGTAGAGCGCCCAGGACGTTGAAGAATCTAACTTTAATAGGGAATCAAGTATGTCATTTAGCCAATTATAGAGAACATGTACTTCGATTAGTACCGCATTTAGAGACTTTAGACTTTCAAAACGTAACAGCTGAGGAAAGAAAGAGCGCAATGAGCTTTCCAAGGCAGGCGGACGGCGATACGTTGGGCCCAGTAAATACTGCAATAAGAGATAATGGATCCAGAGATAAAACGATGGAGATCATGAATTTGGTGGTGAGTAAGATGACAGTAGAGAGAAGAAATGAATTGAAAAAGCAGTTAGCAGAAGCTACTTCTTTAGAAGAGATTGCCAGGCTGGAAAAACTACTCTCTGGTGGTGTTTAATCTTTTGGTTAGTGCGACTGTTCAATGACTTAAAAAAAAAGAATTATAAATTATTCTGTGCCATTATATAATAATATATAAAACGAAAACAAATAATGGTGCTCTATAAACATTAGAGGACAATGTCAATTTCAATGTCAATGCCTTAGAAATTAAAGTTGGTAAGAAAGAAGGAAAGGGCAACCTAATTAGCTGCCGCTTCCGGTTGTACTTCAGGTTCGTTGCTCTGAGTGGTGCTGGATATTTCAGCCTTTTTACTAGCAGCTTCCTCCTCTTCCATTCTTTTTCTTTGCTTAATCTTCTTATTGCTCTCGGGCGCATCAGTAAGACCTGGGATACCCTTAGCTGTCAAGAATTCGAAGATACTCTTTTGCACAGCAGGTCCCGATTTATCGGCAGTTTCTTCTCCCTGTGCTCCAGTAACCTTGTTGAAACTATCAATATAACTAAAGAACGCATTAAAAACATTTTCGTCCACCTCTTCCTTGTAGATCTTATCGTAGATATGCTTCATTTTGAACTTATCCACTTCGTCTTGATATTTGGAAAAATCGATCGCCTTGTAACCAAACTGTTCTAGTCTTTTATTATAACCTTCAAATACTGGAGCTTCTAACAATAATCCTAATGCAGGTGCCTTCGGAATATTAATCTTCTGCTGTCCGTAAGCCTGACTAATGCGTTCGACGGGGCAACCACAACGGGTAATTAAGGTTGCCATTGATACCATCTTACGAATTTGATGTAGCATGAAAGACTGGCCGTGAATCTTGATGGAAATCCATTCTGTTTGGGCATCGCCAATAACAAATGGATCAGATACTTTTATATCTTTCATAAATCGAATGGCACTTGGTTCTTTGAAGTCCTTGCCTAATGTAAAATTATGGAAGTTATGAGCGCCAAGGTATTGACTTGTAGAAGCACGGAATTTGGCCAGTTTTGCCGCGGATATACGATATCTTCTACGGTGAGCATTTTCTAATTGCTTGTACTTTTTTACCTTCTGGTATAGTTCTTCATTTATATCAAATTCATCTCTTGCGGGCGGAACATATGCTAATATAGCTTCGATTTCTTCTGTTGAAAATTTTTCATTCGCATCTTTTTTAAACTCTTCCCAAAATTCTTTGGATTCCAAGTCTTCATCTAATACACCAGGTAATTCTGTTTTACTTTCTTCGATGTCTCTATAAAGTATAGAACCAGGTTTGGGGCCAATGAGTGAATAAGTTGGTAATAAGTATTCGTACCAACGTGAACTGCACATTTTTCTACAATCAAACGCCTTGTTCACACGCTCGATATCCCATACCCTTATCCCTTCCGGTAACTTTTCGTTGATCTTCTGCTTGATATCAGGATCTTCAATAATCATTTTCAATGATATTAAATTACCTCCAGCATGGACACCCTTATCAGTTCTTGCAGCTCTCATGAATCCATTCTTTTTCAAATCGTTGGAGTTGTCCTTGGAAATAGCACCTGCTTCAACAAATGCTTTGAATAGGGCAGACTCGATGGTTGGATTTGGTGGATTATATTGCATACCATGGTAGCCAGTACCACAGTAACCAACCATAACAGCCACCTTTCTCTTTGGGAGACGAGGCTCCTTGGGAAGTGGATTGCCATTTTCATCCAAACGAGGACCGCTTTTTGGTCTTTTATCTATGTGTTTGTCATTATCCTTTTTTTTGTCCTTTTCATCGTCGAAGTCTGCCTTACGAGCTTTGGTCAATTTGCTCTGAGCGCCTCTCTTGTAGACATCCTCATTAACTTGATCGTCATAGGCAGGCCTCAAATTCTCTTCAGACATCCTTGATATCACTTATAATTGTTATTTACTAGCACTTTATTGTCCTTTATTATTTTTTTAGTACTTCTTGTATTTCAAATTTCTCGAACTATAGCGATGACTAAAAGTGAAAAATTTCAAAGCCAAAAGAAAAAAAAAAAAGAAAATATTATTTCAGCGGCTAATAGTTACCCGCATCAAAATAATATATCTCTGTACGGTAATGAAAATTTTTGAAATATGCGATGAGCTTAGAACTAAAGTAAGCAATGTATTATTGAGGTAATTGACGGTTTAGTGATTGGATCGTATTCTAGATTTCCGAGTAGTAGAACCATTGAGGGAAACTATAGTTAGGTGCAATAATGAGACAGCTAACAGAAGAAGAGACCAAGGTTGTTTTCGAAAAACTCGCCGGCTATATTGGTAGAAATATTTCTTTTTTAGTGGATAATAAAGAACTTCCTCATGTCTTCAGATTACAAAAGGATAGAGTATATTACGTACCCGATCATGTTGCAAAATTGGCTACTAGTGTAGCAAGACCTAACTTGATGTCTCTGGGTATTTGTTTAGGTAAATTCACGAAAACTGGAAAATTCAGGTTACATATTACTTCTTTGACAGTATTGGCTAAGCATGCCAAATATAAGATATGGATTAAACCTAATGGGGAGATGCCATTCTTATACGGTAATCATGTGTTAAAGGCACATGTGGGTAAAATGTCTGATGATATACCAGAACACGCCGGTGTTATTGTGTTTGCAATGAATGATGTGCCATTAGGGTTCGGTGTCAGTGCGAAAAGTACTTCTGAGTCAAGAAACATGCAACCCACTGGTATAGTTGCTTTCAGACAAGCAGATATTGGTGAGTATTTGAGAGATGAAGACACCTTGTTTACTTAGTGGGAAGGACTGATGATGAATTCCCGTGTACATTTCACTTACAGCTTGCGTTATCTCTCACAATGTATTTTTTTCTGTATAATAAAGAATCATATAATTAGCGCTTAAAAGGAAAGAGTTGTTCGATAAAATGGGGAGCCTAACCCCTCGATGACCTTTCTTTTGAATTAGTCGAGTTCCATTTCATATACAATATTACATAACTTGACAACATTTGAGGATTACTAATGACAAAAATCTTTATACGCTCTATTTACGGCCCTTCTTCTTGTTCTTAGGCTTTTTATTAACAGTGGGCTTCCCTTTCTTTGATATGTCAAGGGCCTGTTCTGATTTTTTGTTCATAGCACCACCTTGAGTTTGTTTTGCACCTTGTTGTTTTTTCTTTGGCCTATAAGTAGACCTGTCTCTTAATGGCAGCCACCTTTCAGGATCAGGTAATTTGGAGGTGTCGCGACCTTGTAAAAATTTTTCGAGGCGTTTAATCTTTCTTTTCTTCTTTAGCTCTAAAACTTTTCTCTTTTGAACTTTGCTAACTGCGGTGTTTTTACTTCTCTTTGCTGACGATTCTAAGGGTTTCACACCAAGTTGAATTAATTTATCAATATCAATATCTCTCACTAGATCTATACCTTGTGCTATATCCAAAGAATCTGACGAAACAACTCTGTCAACAAGGACATCTGCATCGCCTTTACTAAAGTTTGAAATCTCTCTGAGTAAAGCCTTCGATTCTTTAGCATTACCCATGGACAATAATTCAAACCCGACGTGTTTCCAAAATGGTATGTTTTCTTGGATTTTTCCGCTCAATTGGACTCTCACGGAGCCTAATTTTTTAAGCAGAACACTTTTGGAGTTGTTTCTTCCCTTAATCTTGTATAATTCAAATAAAATGTAACACACGATGGCTTGTGAATCGTTGAATTTTTCAAAGGACGATTTCCAGCTTTCATTTAAAAATAATTCTCCTATTCTGATAGCATTTTCCCATTCCTTCTCTATTATTAGCAATTGGATAGTCAGTAGTAATATTCCAATCGTACTTCCATCTGTTCCACTTAAAATGGTTTTTGTAGTGTGGTGGTAAAGTTTCTTGGCCTGCGTCTTGTAGCTTTCCAAAGTAACATTGTCAACTAACTTAGAGTATTTATCGAACGTTCTTGATAAAAGGGACTCTTGAGAGTGAATTTTGACATTGTTGAACAAACGCAGGAAAAGTACATTGCGTTGAATGTTTGACCATTGTTCATGGGTGAAGGTTTGTAAATTAAAAGTGTTTAGTTTTTCTACGTTTAATTCCCTTAACAGTAAATTGAAGTTTGTATTGTATTTAGAGAAATCAACAAACGCATTTAGGTTATTTTGACAAATTAAAGAGAATGGAGAATCGGCTTTCAGTTCCTGCAATAAGCCCTTTAAGATTTCTTTACTTTGTGCAGTTTTCCCCACCATTTGCAAAACAAATGATAATTGCAATTTAATAGTATTAATATCGTTTTGATAGCCTTCATTCGTGGCTCCTTGAAGCGCTTTTTCTAATAGTTCGATAGCCTTGTCATATTTACCTACGGATGCCATGATGAATGATTCATTGAATAATAAATCGTAGGAAGATTCATCCATAGGAGTAACTAAGGGTGATCTGTTCATTAACTCTGTCGCAACGGATAGCGGAACCCTTTCGTTACAAGAGAGTTCAATTTGACTATCCTGATCCTTCTCATTGTGACTTGCTAAATGTTGATATATTTTAAAAGCTTCTTGGTACAGCCCATTTTTATAACAATATTGAGCTCTCACATGTAGGATACCTCTAAGTGACTCGATATCCTTTTTTAGTACCGTATCGAGATCATCTGTGATAATTGCTGTGTACAATGTGTTGAATTCATCTGGCATATTCAATTTATAGAAAATGTACAATTTTTCTAGCGCAAATTTGCGACCGTACTTGTCATCTATATGTTTGAATTTTTTTAAATAATGTAAAGCCTTTTGATACTTGTCCTGTTGGATAACAGCTACTAAGCAACGTCTAAATACATCCGCTGGATTCTCACATCCAGAATCCAATAGTTTCACGCAAGTCTGTTCGACCTGCGAATGCTCGTCTTGAGACAATTGAATGTTCAATTGAGAGAGCAAATTAGTTAAATTATCTTTAGCCATTTTTTTGCTTTCTTTCATTACTCTTATTATTGATCAGAACCAACTCAACAAAGTAAATCTGCTACTTTAATGCATAGCAATTTTCAGCTTGTTTTCCTCTTTTCTTTCGACAAAGGCGAAAGAAAAGAGGAAAAAATGAACAAGAAAATTTAATCAAATATCGCAATATACGATGCCGAAAAGAGTAATGAAATATTAGAAATGGATACTTAGTATTATGTGATATGTGCGGGAGTGATTAATAGTGCCCTTCAAACGATTCTGTCATACTTTAATTCTATAACCGCTTATTTTCCCAAAAGGGCTTGTTTCTTAGTATCCAAGGATGCATTTTTACGTCTCCAAGGCGCATTCTATCTTTGGGGTCGTATTTTAGTAGTTTAAGTATTAAATCTTGCGCATCCTGAGAAATGTTACTGGGCATTTTGATATCCAGTGCTGCTATCCTTTTATATGTAGTATCTTTCATTTCTTCTTCGAACGGAGGGGCACCGGTCAGTAGTTCAAACGCCAGGACGCCAAGAGCCCATGCATCTATAGTGTGATCATATTCCCTTGACTCCACCATTTCTGGAGAAAGGTAGTCAATTGTCCCACAGACAGTTTTCCTTCTATTTTCTGGCGGATTTATTATACTCCATCCGAAGTCCGTTAACTTAATGACATTATTGAACCCTATTAGTATATTTTCAGGTTTAATATCTCTATGAATAATATTCTTTTTATGCATATAATCTAGGGCATTGGCAATTTGATAAATATAATCTGATGCTAAAATATCGTTGAAGGGTCCGTGTAACCTCAATAGTTTATACATTTCCCCATTGACTAAGTATTCCATTAGCAGGTACACTCTTTTTTCATCATGAAAATAGCCGTATGATTTAGTTAGATTCGGATGATTTAGCGATGTTTGTATTTCTACCTCCCTTCTGAATTGTTTCTGTAAATTATACTTTATTATTTCTTCCTTCTCCATTACTTTCAGTGCGCAAATATATCCTGTACTCCTGTGCCGAACGCAATAAACTTTACCGAATTTACCCTTTCCTAATTTCTTCCCCAGTTCAAAGTCATCGAGTGATAGGGATTTAAATTTAGGTAGCTTCTTATTTTCGTGTATCATTTTGGAAGAAGTCGCTTTCCTTATAGGTGATGGAATTTTGGAGCTTTCCATATCCAAAAACTTCTTATTGTTTACAGGTAATCTGTTCAATTTTTCTCTTACAGGTGAAGGTATTTTTGAATTCGGGTTTCTTTGCTGCGGCGAATGGGATATTCTCCATGGTTTATTGATCCTGGACGTATTTGGTCTTGTTGTGGTCTTTTTCGATGGCGAATTAGCGTTTAGTTTGATATTTACTAAACTATTGCGTTGCATTCCCTTTTTACTTCTTTCTTTTGTTGTATTTCAAAATCCCAGTTTTTTTTGCGCTAAGAATGATCTTGCTTTGTTTATGCATTCACTTGAGCAATTGCATCAGTTGGCCTTAGCTCAAGGTTTTTATAGAATGGTAAACAAATTAAGCGCTTTACAGGAAAAACGCGTGAAGTTAAACTTACTGTTCAATAAGCAATGCTGTATCGGAAAATGGAGCACAAAGGTTATAGATACAAGAGAAGACTATCATGTCATCAGATGCGTTAAAAGCACTACTTCAGTGGGGTGCGTCATTTGGTGTAATAGTGCCAGAGGAACTCAAGTTTTTATATACCGATCTTAAGGGCATTATTTGCGTATGTGAAAAAGATATAGACAATCCCAGCATCAAGATTCCTCCCGAGATTGTCATTTCAAGGAATCTGCCCATGAAGTTTTTTGGGCTAAGTGAATCCACTAAGAATATCAACGGATGGCTGAAGTTGTTCTTCGCAAAAATAAAATTTGATAGGGATAATGATACTATCGTGGACAATGTTCGTGTGAATGATAAATTTAAACCTTACTTGGATGCATTGCCTTCCCGCCTAAATTCGCCCTTGGTCTGGAACCCAAGCGAGTTGAAGCGTTTATCATCTACAAACATAGGGAATTCGATTCATGAAAAGTTCGAAGGTATATTTAAAGAGTGGTTTGAACTGGTCAGTTCTTCAGATATGTTTGACTTGGAAAGAGTGGCAGATGATGTGCAGACCTTCCATAATCTCGATGAGTTGACATATGAGGCTTTGTATGAGAAGATTTTGAAGATAACAGAACTTCAAAGACCAACTATCTGGTATTCTTTTCCTGCATTTTTATGGTCGCACCTTATATTCATTTCAAGAGCATTCCCTGAATATGTGCTAAACAGAAACTGTCCTGACAACTCTATTGTACTGCTTCCCATCGTCGATCTTCTAAATCATGACTACCGTTCCAAAGTCAAATGGTATCCTGAAAATGGGTGGTTCTGTTATGAAAAAATCGGTACCGCCTCCCAATCACGAGAACTATCAAATAATTATGGCGGTAAGGGAAATGAGGAGTTACTCTCTGGATATGGATTTGTTTTAGAAGACAACATATTTGACTCAGTGGCTTTGAAAGTTAAATTGCCATTAGATGTGGTATCTACAATTCTTGAAACAGAACCTAGTTTGAAGCTGCCCTTACTTTCGGATTACACCACTTATGCTTTTGAAAACAAAGACTGTGTCCAGCAAGAAAAGAAGGCTACTCGTAGTGCTACAGACTACATCAATGGGGTGACTTACTTCATTAACATACAAAATGAACAATGTTTAGAACCATTACTGGATCTTTTTACCTACCTTTCTAAGGCCGAAGAGGAGGATCTACACGATTTGAGAGCCCGTTTGCAGGGTATACAAATGCTACGAAATGCATTGCAGAGCAAACTCAACAGCATTACTGGACCACCTGCAACTGATGACTCTTATGCAATTGATCCTTACAGAGTCTATTGTGCTGACGTTTATACTAAAGGTCAAAAACAAATTTTAAAAGAGGCTTTAACGAGGTTGAAAAAACTAGAAAAAACAATGCTGTCAGAGAACAAGCACCAATTGCTAACCATGAGCAAAATTCTTAAGAATGACCCTGCTTTTGCAGAAACTGAATTACCTTCGCTGTTCAGCAACGAAGATGGTGAAGAGGTCATCTTTGAATCTACTTATGATTTATTGATACTTTGGATTCTACTGAAAACGAAAAAGAATTCTTACCCCACCAAATATGAATGGGTTGGACAGCAGTATACTAATTTCAAGCAAACTGCATATATTTCAGATGATGCCAAGGCTTTCCATACTGCATACTTCGAGAAGCAAGACGATGTGGATTTGGCCGAAGTAGATCATGCGATTCAGTTTGTAGTAGACAATTCCTTTACCAGAACTTCATCTACAACCGAAGAGACTATTTTAGTACGTAAGTAGCTTTTCCTTATAGAATGTTAGAGTAGAGTACGTAATTACATCTGCACTTATTTAATAAATGCACTTACTAACAAACTGGGTTCTCATTGGTCAGAAGTGTCCCGGGTATCCGAATATGGCTTCGATGAAATTTTTCGCCATGGAGCTGCGATGCCCGATATTTGTGTATAAAACATGGAAATGAGCTTATATAGTGACTACTCTGCATTTTCGTTATTTCTAGAGCAGAGCTTAAGTTACCCATAGTTATTTCTATAGCTTGCCCTATCATCCATTTGATCAACAATAGGGAATAACTGTAACAGTAAGTAAATTATGGATGGTTTTCGTGTAGCTGGTGCGTTAGTAGTTGGTGCGTTAACCGCTGCATATTTATATTTTGGCGGAAGGTTTTCGATAGCGCTGGTCATTATAGTAGGTTATGGTATTTATTGCAATGAAGCCAGCGGTGGTAGTCAAGATAGTCAAGAGAAGCTCGATTTGAACAAACAACAGAAAAAGCCATGTTGCAGTGATAAGAAGATTGCGGATGGAGGAAAAAAAACTGGCGGATGTTGTTCTGATAAGAAGAACGGTGGTGGTAAAGGTGGAGGATGCTGTTCCTCAAAAGGTGGAAAGAAAGGGGGGTGTTGTTCATCTAAAGGTGGAAAGAAAGGAGGATGTTGTTCCTCTAAAAAGAATATTGGTGACAATGAAAATACTGCCACTGAAGTTGAGAAAGCCGTAAATTACCCTGTTACTGTGGATTTTACAGAAGTTTTTAGGAAGCCCACTAAGAAAAGGTCGAGTACCCCCAAGGTTTTTTCGAAAAATAGCTCGTCTAACTCTAGAGTAGGTAAAAAATTAAGTGTTTCAAAGAAGATAGGTCCAGATGGATTGATCAAGAGCGCGTTGACTATTTCGAATGAAACGCTTTTGAGTTCACAGATCTATGTGTTATATAGTTCCCTGCAAGGTGCAGCTTCGAAAGCTGCAAAGAGCGTTTACGACAAACTAAAGGAATTGGATGAATTGACTAATGAGCCAAAACTTTTGAACCTTGACGATCTATCCGATTTCGATGACTATTTTATAAATGTTCCCGTTGAAAATGCATTGTATGTGCTTGTTTTACCGTCTTATGATATCGATTGCCCTCTAGATTATTTCTTACAAACTCTTGAAGAGAATGCGAATGATTTTAGAGTAGATAGTTTCCCATTACGAAAATTGGTTGGCTACACAGTTTTGGGGCTTGGTGATTCAGAATCATGGCCTGAAAAGTTTTGTTATCAAGCCAAAAGGGCCGATCACTGGATTTCTCGTTTAGGTGGCAGGAGAATTTTCCCCTTAGGCAAAGTTTGTATGAAAACAGGAGGTAGTGCCAAAATCGATGAGTGGACATCATTGTTAGCAGAGACTTTGAAAGATGATGAACCAATTATTTATGAGTATGATGAAAACGCAGACTCTGAGGAAGATGAAGAAGAAGGTAATGGTAGTGATGAATTAGGCGATGTAGAAGATATTGGTGGTAAGGGTAGTAATGGAAAGTTTTCAGGCGCAGATGAAATCAAACAAATGGTGGCGAAAGACAGTCCAACGTACAAGAACTTGACAAAGCAAGGTTACAAAGTTATTGGTTCCCATTCAGGCGTTAAGATCTGCCGATGGACTAAGAATGAACTACGTGGTAAAGGGTCTTGTTATAAAAAATCGCTCTTCAATATCGCGTCCAGTAGATGCATGGAATTGACTCCTTCTTTGGCATGTTCATCCAAATGCGTTTTCTGTTGGAGGCATGGTACAAATCCCGTGTCAAAAAACTGGAGATGGGAAGTAGATGAACCAGAATACATTCTAGAAAATGCTCTGAAGGGACACTATTCCATGATCAAACAGATGAGAGGTGTGCCCGGTGTTATTGCAGAAAGATTTGCGAAAGCGTTTGAAGTTCGTCATTGTGCCTTGTCTCTTGTCGGCGAGCCTATTCTTTATCCTCATATCAATAAATTTATCCAATTATTACACCAAAAGGGCATAACTAGTTTCCTTGTGTGCAATGCCCAACATCCAGAGGCCTTGAGAAATATTGTTAAAGTAACACAATTATATGTTTCTATTGACGCACCCACCAAGACAGAGCTGAAAAAAGTGGATAGACCTTTGTACAAAGATTTCTGGGAGAGAATGGTAGAATGCTTAGAGATTTTGAAAACTGTACAAAACCATCAAAGGACAGTTTTCAGGTTAACTTTAGTGAAAGGTTTCAATATGGGTGATGTCAGTGCATATGCAGATCTGGTCCAACGTGGTTTACCAGGTTTCATTGAAGTTAAAGGCGCCACGTTTAGTGGCTCATCTGATGGGAATGGTAATCCTTTGACAATGCAGAATATTCCATTTTACGAGGAATGTGTAAAATTTGTGAAGGCGTTTACCACGGAATTACAAAGACGTGGATTACATTACGACTTGGCTGCCGAACATGCGCATTCCAACTGTTTATTAATTGCAGACACGAAATTCAAAATTAATGGAGAATGGCATACACATATCGATTTTGATAAATTTTTCGTATTGCTAAACTCGGGCAAAGACTTCACGTACATGGACTATTTAGAAAAGACACCCGAATGGGCATTGTTTGGCAATGGTGGGTTTGCACCAGGGAATACAAGAGTGTACAGAAAAGATAAGAAAAAGCAGAATAAGGAAAATCAAGAAACTACAACGAGAGAGACGCCTCTCCCTCCTATTCCTGCTTAAAAGATACTGGTATATATTAAGAGTAATATCACGTATATATATATATATATATATATTTATTCGAAATAAAGAGCAGAACAATTCAAGTGTTCAATTTGTATGAATGGCTATTAACATTATCGTTTCTTTCTTTTTTTATGATTTAGTCCAAAATATCACTATTCAAATCTCGCGGAGAGAAAGGGTTCGAAAATTTTGTTTTATAATATCATGATTTTGATACGAACATAAATATATATAGAAGTAAAAGAGAAAGTGTTCAGAATAATATTCACGTCAATGAATGGATATCAAAGAAAATGAATGGTTCGAAGGAACAAAAAAATCACATAAGCAATAGACCAACCGCACAACTTAATATGGACCCATTTGGAATATAGAAGCGTGCAAAGGATGTTATAAACTTTGATAAAAGCATGGAATCTTAGCCCATCTACAGATGCCAGACTGGGCGCAACAAACTTTTTTTCAGCAGTAGGCTTCTTCGCCACGGTATGACCATCGCATAACTTTCTTGCCTTGATCGGATCATCCGTGATAGCACCATGGATAGGCAATTCGCACAGATATTTGAAATCTATAGGTTTGTTGACAGTCCATAAATAGACCTTGATATCATTCTTCATAAGCACAGGTAGTAATCTCAATCTAAATTGGCTTGTCCACGAGGAGACAAAATGGACGCTGATACCAAAAAGTTTATAGTGAGGATCATTCAGTGTCAAAGAGCGCTTCACAAATTGCGAGGCGATATCTAAAGACAGACTTATCACAATAACTTTGAAATCCTTCAGAACACCAGTTTCAATACCGAAATCGTACCAATCCAGCAACCAAAGCCCCCACGTGATCCTCTCCTGCCAAAATTTAAGATCATTCTTAACCTCTAACATGATAACAAAGGTCTTGATCATGATGATTTTCTCGTTGGTAAATTTGATGTCCAACATCAATTTAGCTCCTGGATGGCACACTGCCCATGTTAGAATTTCCTTCAATGTCATCATTGCTAAGGAACCATCCTCTTTGCAGCGCAATCGCTTAACCTCCTCCCAAGTCGACTCGCCAATCACCAAGTTCTTATCCCACATCCGACCAGTGTCTGAGTCATGGTTTACCACCACCATACCATCGCTGGTCATTTGTAAATCCGTTTCTATTACATCAGCACCTGCTGCATAAGCCTTCTCAAATGCTAGTAGCGTATTTTCAGGATATCTTGCTTTAAAAGCTCTGTGGCCCACAATTTCAACCATCCTCGTGTCCTTGTTGTTATCTTACACTTCTTATTTATCAATAACACTAGTAACATCAACAACACCAATTTTATATCTCCCTTAATTGTATACTAAAAGATCTAAACCAATTCGGTATTGTCCTCGATACGGCATGCGTATAAAGAGATATAATTAAAAGAGGTTATAGTCACGTGATGCAGATTACCCGCAACAGTACCACAAAATGGATACCATCTAATTGCTATAAAAGGCTCCTATATACGAATAACTACCACTGGATCGACGATTATTTCGTGGCAATCATATACCACTGTGAAGAGTTACTGCAACTCTCGCTTTGTTTCAACGCTTCTTCCCGTCTGTGTATTTACTACTAATAGGCAGCCCACGTTTGAATTTCTTTTTTTCTGGAGAATTTTTGGTGCAACGAGGAAAAGGAGACGAAGAAAAAAAGTTGAAACACGACCACATATATGGAACGTGGTTGAAATACAAAGAGAAGAAAGGTTCGACACTCGAGGAAAGCATTTGGTGGTGAAAACACATCTTAGTAGCATCTTTAAACCTCTGTTGGGTACTTAGAAAAATATTTCCAGACTTCAAGGATAAAAAAAGTCGAAAAGTTACGACATATTCGACCAAAAAAAAAAACCAAAAAGAAAAGATATATTTATAGAAAGGATACATTAAAAAGAGATGGACTTAAGAGTAGGAAGGAAATTTCGTATTGGCAGGAAGATTGGGAGTGGTTCCTTTGGTGACATTTACCACGGCACGAACTTAATTAGTGGTGAAGAAGTAGCCATCAAGCTGGAATCGATCAGGTCCAGACATCCTCAATTGGACTATGAGTCCCGCGTCTACAGATACTTAAGCGGTGGTGTGGGAATCCCGTTCATCAGATGGTTTGGCAGAGAGGGTGAATATAATGCTATGGTCATCGATCTTCTAGGCCCATCTTTGGAAGATTTATTCAACTACTGTCACAGAAGGTTCTCCTTTAAGACGGTTATCATGCTGGCTTTGCAAATGTTTTGCCGTATTCAGTATATACATGGAAGGTCGTTCATTCATAGAGATATCAAACCAGACAACTTTTTAATGGGGGTAGGACGCCGTGGTAGCACCGTTCATGTTATTGATTTCGGTCTATCAAAGAAATACCGAGATTTCAACACACATCGTCATATTCCTTACAGGGAGAACAAGTCCTTGACAGGTACAGCTCGTTATGCAAGTGTCAATACGCATCTTGGAATAGAGCAAAGTAGAAGAGATGACTTAGAATCACTAGGTTATGTCTTGATCTATTTTTGTAAGGGTTCTTTGCCATGGCAGGGTTTGAAAGCAACCACCAAGAAACAAAAGTATGATCGTATCATGGAAAAGAAATTAAACGTTAGCGTGGAAACTCTATGTTCAGGTTTACCATTAGAGTTTCAAGAATATATGGCTTACTGTAAGAATTTGAAATTCGATGAGAAGCCAGATTATTTGTTCTTGGCAAGGCTGTTTAAAGATCTGAGTATTAAACTAGAGTATCACAACGACCACTTGTTCGATTGGACAATGTTGCGTTACACAAAGGCGATGGTGGAGAAGCAAAGGGACCTCCTCATCGAAAAAGGTGATTCGAACGCAAATAGCAATGCAGCAAGTGCAAGCAACAGCACAGACAACAAGTCTGAAACTTTCAACAAGATTAAACTGTTAGCCATGAAGAAATTCCCCACCCATTTCCACTATTACAAGAATGAAGACAAACATAATCCTTCACCAGAAGAGATCAAACAACAAACTATCTTGAATAATAATGCAGCCTCTTCTTTACCAGAGGAATTATTGAACGCACTAGATAAAGGTATGGAAAACTTGAGACAACAGCAGCCGCAGCAGCAGGTCCAAAGTTCGCAGCCACAACCACAGCCCCAACAGCTACAGCAGCAACCAAATGGCCAAAGACCAAATTATTATCCTGAACCGTTACTACAGCAGCAACAAAGAGATTCTCAGGAGCAACAGCAGCAAGTTCCGATGGCTACAACCAGGGCTACTCAGTATCCCCCACAAATAAACAGCAATAATTTTAATACTAATCAAGCATCTGTACCTCCACAAATGAGATCTAATCCACAACAGCCGCCTCAAGATAAACCAGCTGGCCAGTCAATTTGGTTGTAAGCAACATATATTGCTCAAAACGCACAAAAATAAACATATGTATATATAGACATACACACACACATATATATATATATATTATTATTATTATTTACATATACGTACACACAATTCCATATCGAGTTAATATATACAATTCTGGCCTTCTTACCTAAAAAGATGATAGCTAAAAGAACCACTTTTTTTATGCATTTTTTTCTTCGGGAAGGAAATTAAGGGGGAGCGGAGCACCTCTTGGCCAATTTGTTTTTTTTTTTATGTAATAAAGGGCTAACGATCGAAGATCAATCACGAATATTGGACGGTTTTAAAGGAGGGCCTCTGAGAAGACAGCATCAATTCGTATTTTCGATAATTAACTTGCCTTATAGTGTCTGATTAGGAAACAATCACGAGACGATAACGACGGAATACCAAGGAAGTTTGTGCAAATATACAGCCGGCACAAACAGCAGCTTCACTCAGGTTAACTCACATACTGTTGAAAATTGTCGGTATGGAATTCGTTGCAGAAAGGGCTCAGCCAGTTGGTCAAACAATCCAGCAGCAAAATGTTAATACTTACGGGCAAGGCGTCCTACAACCGCATCATGATTTACAGCAGCGACAACAACAACAACAGCAGCGTCAGCATCAACAACTGCTGACGTCTCAGTTGCCCCAGAAATCTCTCGTATCCAAAGGCAAATATACACTACATGACTTCCAGATTATGAGAACGCTTGGTACTGGATCTTTTGGTAGGGTTCATTTGGTGCGCTCTGTTCACAATGGTCGGTATTATGCTATAAAAGTTTTAAAGAAACAACAAGTTGTCAAGATGAAACAGGTTGAACATACCAATGACGAACGACGTATGCTAAAGCTTGTGGAGCATCCGTTTCTGATTAGAATGTGGGGTACGTTTCAAGATGCTAGGAATATCTTTATGGTGATGGATTATATCGAAGGTGGTGAACTTTTCTCGTTACTGAGAAAGTCACAAAGATTTCCTAATCCTGTAGCAAAATTTTACGCTGCGGAAGTCATACTGGCATTAGAGTACTTGCATGCTCATAATATCATCTACAGGGATTTAAAGCCAGAAAATATCTTGCTGGATAGAAATGGCCACATTAAAATAACCGATTTTGGGTTCGCCAAAGAGGTACAAACTGTCACATGGACGCTTTGTGGGACTCCTGATTACATTGCTCCTGAAGTTATTACCACAAAGCCATATAATAAGTCGGTGGATTGGTGGTCTCTAGGTGTTCTAATCTACGAAATGTTAGCTGGTTATACACCCTTTTACGATACTACTCCAATGAAGACGTATGAAAAGATTTTACAAGGTAAAGTAGTATATCCACCATATTTTCATCCCGACGTCGTGGATCTACTAAGCAAACTGATCACTGCAGATTTGACAAGAAGAATCGGTAATTTACAAAGCGGTTCCAGGGACATCAAAGCTCACCCATGGTTTAGTGAAGTTGTATGGGAAAGATTGTTAGCAAAGGATATTGAAACTCCATACGAGCCTCCTATCACATCAGGTATCGGTGACACGTCTTTATTCGATCAATATCCCGAGGAGCAGCTAGATTATGGTATTCAAGGCGATGATCCATATGCTGAATACTTTCAAGATTTCTAAGTTCCATGAACCAAAAAACACAAAAACAATTTTCAAGTACTTTCTCTCACTCCTTTTCCTTTCTCTTTTTTCCTCCACCAAAATCTGGCGCACTTTCTTTATATTTTACCTAACGGATGCCTTATTTGTGGTCTGTTTTAAGCTAGTTCATATTGTAAAAAAAGAAAAAGAGATGAGAAGAACAAGCGTTGCCCTAAATATCTTCTATACTACAATTCATTTTAATTCAATATCATATTTAAGTTGAGGGCATTTAGATCTTAGAGATTCATCTAAAAATAGGAGGGGTGATGTATAGAAAATGTTCGAATATCATTCCTCTGCTTTTTTCTATATGATTATTTCCTATATGAGCTTTTACTTACTGATCTCATGATCTCAGTGCAAAAATTAGGGGACCGGCACGCCTGAAAGTTTTTTAGATAATTGAATGTTGCGGTGCATTACCTATGAAAAGATGAAGCGCACGTGAACCATATTATAATCAACAAACTTGAAGAATAAAACTTTTGAGAGCATGAAGCCATGATATATCTTATTTGTATCGACATGCTTTAAGTCCTCCGTAGCTTTAAAAAGTCTAAGGTCCAAAATCCCTCGATGGTGCTGATATCACCATTATTCATGTCCATCAGATCTTGTCACATATTTAAACGTGATACCGTTTTAATGAGTTGAAAACTAAATAATTAATATTTTGATATTAAGGCTGGGTCAATAGAATTTAATTCATTAAAATGCTCATCGTTGAAATGAAGCAACGCTTCGTAGTTGTAGTTTAACATGCCAAAATTTTCGTTTCTCTCTTTGCCTAAGTTCGTAGCAATATCTGTATCAGCAGTTGGTGCGTTGCTTTTGGTATCTTTGGAAACTTTAATGATCTCATCTCCATAAGGAGCGTCTGTTTCCATAAAATTTGGTGAAGATGTTGTTGATTCTGACAGGGCTATATCCATTTTGCTTTGTGACAAGGGCCTCGTTGGTGTTGAAGGAAGTATACAAGAAGAGGACGAAGGACCTGGTGTAGGTTCTGTCAAAAGTTCCATCAGGCCTTGGTTGTAATTTTGGATGAAATTGTCGTTGCAAAACATGTTCGTAAAATCAATTTCGTTTAAGTTCGTTAAAGAATCTTCTTTCTCTATCTTTACACAGGAATTCCGCGTTTTGAAATTGTCTAAAAATCCGGTATCATGTAGATCCGCATCCAACTTCGTTTTCAACCTTGGCCTAGGTTTCGAATTATCCATCTGTCTGGATTTTATTTTAGAAACGGAGTTTTTATTTGTTTTGAGCAAATTTTTTTTAGACGTCAAAGGGGGGTTTGATAGTGGGAGAAAAATGTTATTGAAAGCTTCAATTTCCTTGGTTAACCCACAGTCACAAGAAATAATTGGTGTGACGAGTGGTAAGTTTAGACTTGCTTTATATTCTAATTCATCAAATGTTTTGATGGCTTTTTCGTCGTTCTTCTGACGAAGATTTTCCTTAAACTTTTTATAGTCATCCGTTTTAGTAATCAAATCAAATCTCAGCTCATGTGAATGTATGTTATTCATAACAACCACGTTCCACTTCTGTAACCGCACAGAGTAGGCTGCTCTAATTCTAAATGGACATGCATGGGATCTTGAAGAGGAACCTTTGGATTTAGGGTTCAACCCTACTTTCGATCGTACTGACCTACACTTAAAAGTAACTTTGCTACTATCTGATCTTTCGATGACTATATCTATTCCTTGAGGATAGAATATTTTCTGTAGCCACGGTTTAATCTCGTGCCTGTCCTCAAAAGACGGAACTGGGTCTAAATGAATAAGTTTATTTTGGTCTTTAGACATCATAGATGCTAGATTATCGGGAGATGCTGTTAACTTCATTTTCCCTGTTTTAGACACTGATATTGGCACAGATATTATGCTCTTCATCGACTTTGCTTTCATTTCTTGGGGGTCGCTTTCTCTTGATTAATTTGCGCCAGAGTTTCTGGTCACTACAACAAATTTTTTGAATGAGTCGTGTTCACTATTATGTATAGGTCCATCAGTTTAATTTGCACAGTTTTTGCCTTAATCAAAAGAAAATCAATTCTGACTAAAAGAAAGCCACTTTACCGATCTCGGCCCACGAAACGATTTTTTTTTTTACGGTGCTTTTTTCTTTCTTTTTTTTGTTCTTTCTATTTTTTCCCTTTGCTTTTCGCACAATACCGCTTACCGTCAATCGAATAATGAATGGCTCTGGTATCGTTCAATAAAATGAGAAACGTGCTTCCAGTTCAAAACCAAACAGCTCAGACAGGTTAAAGTGAAGAAGTTGAGATATATACAAATTAATGTCACTGTTATTTTTTTTATTTACATTTCCTTAACCTTTATTTAAGAAGAATTGTTTGAATGTTATTGTCATCAGTAAGAATTGTCAGCACTGGGCTATTTACAGAGGGACAGTTACCAACAAAGAGATCTTTGACACTCCTTATACCGTATTTGGCCCTAATGTCTGAGTAGCCCACGAACAGCCACCGTTTGAAAGATATAGAGTACTTGTATACCGATAACGCTGTTCCGTAGAGATGTTGCTCGGTTATAAAAATATACTTCCCATTGTTTGCTATCTGACGTCCTGTTCCTGAAGCATGGACATGAAGTTCTTGTGTCTTGTAAAATATTGGATAAACCTCGCTGTCTGAGACGGGTGGAGAAGAATTTGAATTCTCTATGGGGTCTCTTGTTGGAATGGACAGATATCTCATGTTGGTTTCGAGTAAAATGTGATTCGTTTTAAGAAGATAGTCGATCTTTTGAACGTCTTCGTCTATTTTAAGCATAAAGTTTATTTCCTTGTTTAGCGTGGAAGCATCCGATCCTAATAGATTCTTGCAGTGGAAAATCATATCATTTCCTTTGTATAAAGTAAACTGAGGGAAATTTAAAACGGACTTGACATTTGTGGTCGTGCGTAGATCTACAGGCAAATCAATGTTGGTATGGAAACTTTGAAAACTTCCATTGCTTTGTTGGTGATCTAAAGAAGTTATTAGCAGCCCATCTTTCAAACTAAAAGAAACAACGAAATGTGGCAACAAACCTGCCCAGACATTTAATATAGATAGGTGGCTTTGATGAGAGGAAGTTGAAGGATCCTTCAAAAGCAAGTGATTGTTTACGTTTCCGTTCAAGTCGCAGTTTAGCTTTAACAACTTTCCATTCTGAAATCCAACTAAAATTTGAATGGTGTTTGAATTATAACCAAAATTGCAGTCCATACATATTATTGCGTCCGATAGCAGTAAATTCAACTGCCCGTAAAATTGCTGCTTGATAAAAATCAAATGTTGGCCGTTAAAGTCATACAGCAGTAATTTTTTGTCCTCTGCTTGATTAGAATAAAAAATCCAGTACTTGCTATTGAAATTTCTAAAACTTTTGAAACTTTGTAAATCGTGGGTAGTAAAATAGTTATTAATCCGTACAAATTCCAACCCACGGTTACTTCGAAAAACATCTTCAAGTTCCTTTTCTTCGTCACCATCATCGTCTTCTTCAGAATAGTTTCCAACATCTCCACCATCCTCTCCGACATTGCTAAAGGTAAGCTGGTCGATATGTTCCTTTATCGTATCTGGAAGCTGTGGGTAATCATTATTCACCGTGTAGTTGCCATACTTGCTCGCCCGTTCGTCAAATACGTTCTGATATCTCGTGTGGTAAAATTGCACCCCCTTCCCATCCTGGTATATTTGCATAGGTATACCCATGATTTCGTTATGATTATTTTCTTTCTTGAGGGTGTTTAGCAATACATTATTATCCTTGTGATTTCACTTATACACATGTAGGATTTCCTCCTTATATATTACAAGTGTGTCACCTTTTCCGGCCCACCAATAGCCGCCGACCTCCAAATTACCCCAAATAAAAAAAAAGAAAACTCCGGAAATGCGGGGTTGAGCTGCAATATAATAATAATATGGCAACTTTAGCCGCGCAATCGAAGATACAGTAAATATAGTAAAAACGTGTCTGCAAATGGCTACTTTCGATCCTTCTTCCCAAAAGGCAATATTGCAAAAGAAGAACTAGAAAATGATGGATGGTTCCATAACAAGGAAGGTAACATCAACGTTGTCCAACCAATTGGCGACCTGGAAATGGAAACTGCAGTTATCGTTATTGGAAAGAAAATTAGCGACAATAAACAATGATTATTTTCTCCTGCAATGGGAACTCCTTTTTATAACTAATGAAGTGATGAAATGGAAAGAAATGATTGCCTTTTTGGAAAGCCAGTTATTTTGCACAACGCAAAATTTCGTGGCACAAGAGACACATGACAGGGAAACCTTTCAAAGCCTGGTAGATGATTATAACAAACAGTTGAGCGAAAATAACCTGATTATTTCTGTATTGAAAAGTAGACCACAGCTATCATCATTTCCTATATATTTGAGCGATGAGGTGTGTTCACACCTTAAATTCGTCATCGCGGAACTAAATTCATTGATAATAGTTTTTTTTATTTCTTTAGTATTTTTGTGGGTATCGATAGAAGTTTAAACTTTCAATAAGTGGCTAATGATTTCGTATTTATTACTATAAAAAAAATACAGTCTTAGGATTATTCTCTATTTATCCTCACGCCAAACTTTGTATACAATTACAAAAGATTTTGAATATACTAGTCAAAGTACTATCTTTGTTGTCATTGCCACTGTTATTATAATTCTGAGCTTGACCTTGAGGCTGTCCTCCATTGTTGTTATATTGAGGATGTGGTTGTGCATTGTACTGATTAGTGGGGGCATTCACTGCGGGGCCATCCATCTGCATTTGCACACCTTGCAACTCAAGCACCAAGACTCCTGAATTTCCTTTTTCCAAATGGTTTCTGATACCATGCTTAGCACAGAACTCCTCAATTGACGGTTTGAGTTTCGCTATACCGTTTTGAGAATGCAACCCTTTTCCAACAATAACGTTCAGTTGTGGTTCATTATGATCAATAGCGAATTTGATTCTTTTTTGGAGAATAAATAGGGCCTCTTTTACGTATAATCCATGTAAGTCAATTTCATTACTGGAAGAATCAGCATTGTTCTCTACAAACACATATTCTGCCGCTTGCATGTTAAAATCTTCAGCGGTTTTCAGTTGTGCCTTACTTTTCTCGCTTAGTTCATGAGCTAGCTTCTTGTCACCTTGTTGATAAGCGGTTTGCGATTCATGGCTGAGTTGGTCTCTTTTCTTATACGCTTCATCTGCTAATCTTCTCAATCTTTGATACTCTTCATCAGTGCTATGATTGTAGTCCCTTACAGGATTCTGAGTTCCGACTACTACTCCACCTGTTCCTTTCATAGTTTTAAGTGCGGCGCTTTAGCTTCAAACCGACTCATGGTTGCGTAAAAACATGGTTGCTTTTTGTCGTTTTCCTCGAAAGGCTTTACCTTTTCATTAAGCCGCTCCATTTTAAAATGTTTTAATAAATCCACTTTTTTCCGGCGCATAATGGATCCAGAAAGGAACTGGCAACTAAATCCGTACATTTCTGAAATTATTTCAGTTCGCAGATTATTTTCTCAGTTTTACCGTATATTCTTATGTATTACAGTTGAGGTACCCACACGCGCACTTGAAAAGTATATAAAAGTGAAATATTTCAGAGCTCTTCCTATTGCTTTTTCAATAGAGGCTTAAATCTTCCTCGTTTGTAGAGTAAGTAGACCCATATTACAAATCTCCATCAACGTCATAATGTCCACTGAGTATGTCAAAAACTACAAATACGACCTTATTTGGTAACTAGTTTGTTGTCGGTTACATCTGAATTTGAAGTACCCAAATTGATAATACTTCAGGAAAAGTTAACGCACATTCAAAACGTGTTTTTTTACAATAACCTATGGTGATCGAACCTAATTATAAAAAGAAGCACTTGAAGTAGTTTATCTTCTTCAAGTACCTTTCGTAGGGGATTTTCATTTTTAATGAACAAAGGCATTGTTTGTTAGTATCTATTACTTGTAATACACCGATAATTTCATTGATAGATATTTCCAGCATGTCTCTGCATCTCCCTTCCATCGAATGAAAAGTGGTGTTTTCAATTCGATGTAACTGAATCTTTGTTCTTAATAGGACTTCTTTGCTAACATTTTTTTCATTTTTGAATAGAAAAATCTTGACTCCTGAATCTCAATTGAAGAAGACTAAAGCTCAACAAAAGACTGCAGAACAAATTGCTGCAGAGAGAGCTGCCCGTAAAGCCGTATGTTCATTTACCATGTTTGAAAGATATTATATCATTCCTTTTACAGTGAGTTCACAAAAATATAATACTTTGTTAAAGAGATCTTTTCTCGGTTTTACATTTCCTTGGCATTTGTTAGTCGCGAACAATTTTCACTTTTTGCAACGTTTTTTTTCTTTCTTAATGATGAAAACTATTCCTTATTCTCGACTAGTCTTTGACAATGCTGTCGTTTAATCACCATCTTTCGGCTGACTAGTAAAGAAAATGCAAGAGTGAGAATATGCCAAGAATCTGCAAGATTGAGTTAAGTTTTCTTAGAAAGTTTTATTGTGCATATTTTTCACTAAATTGGAATGACGTTAAAACCAAAAGTACTGATCTTACTAACATTAATCAAAAATTCTTGATAAATATTATTTTAGGCTAACAAGGAAAAAAGAGCTATTATTTTGGAAAGAAACGCCGCTTACCAAAAGGAATACGAAACTGCTGAAAGAAACATCATTCAAGCTAAGCGTGATGCCAAGGCTGCTGGTTCCTACTACGTCGAAGCTCAACACAAGTTGGTCTTCGTTGTCAGAATCAAGGGTATTAACAAGATCCCACCTAAGCCAAGAAAGGTTCTACAATTGCTAAGATTGACAAGAATCAACTCTGGTACATTCGTCAAAGTTACCAAGGCTACTTTGGAACTATTGAAGTTGATTGAACCATACGTTGCTTACGGTTACCCATCCTACTCTACTATTAGACAATTGGTCTACAAGAGAGGTTTCGGTAAGATCAACAAGCAAAGAGTTCCATTGTCCGACAATGCTATCATCGAAGCCAACTTGGGTAAGTATGGTATCTTGTCCATTGACGATTTGATTCACGAAATCATCACTGTTGGTCCACACTTCAAGCAAGCTAACAACTTTTTGTGGCCATTCAAGTTGTCCAACCCATCTGGTGGTTGGGGTGTCCCAAGAAAGTTCAAGCATTTCATCCAAGGTGGTTCTTTCGGTAACCGTGAAGAATTCATCAATAAATTGGTTAAGGCTATGAACTAACATTATTCCGTGTGGCAATAATCTCAATGTATAATAAATAATATTTCTCTTCATATATATGACCGGACTCGTAATAGAACAATTGACTGGAACAATAGCGCATATTGCTTTGCTTCTATACGTAGTTGAGTTTTCACTCACGTACAGCTAGAGAATCTCACATAGGAGTATCCCTGTAGTTAGTTCCGCGCGGTTCGATCACGGATATACTTTCAACAATGGCAGTATGAAAGCCTGTTATAAAAAAGAAGGAAACAATAAACGAAGTGCTTTTTTGCCTCCTAAATTATTCAATTTGACAACTGATTTCCAGCCATTCATTATTCAGTGAGGAGCGACAATGTTTGGAGTCAAGGATGCTATATTCAAGATTAAACGTTCCATTGCAGGCACAGATTCTTCTGATTCCACTGCTTACACAACGGCAAGTGAATCTTCACCTCAATTAAAAGATTCCCATAACCCCTTTCGAAATAAAACGACATCCGAGAGAACTATAGTTGAGGAGGGCTCTCTACCACCGGTGAGATTGAATGGCTACTTGCCCTCAACTAAAAATAAACTTCTTACTCCTGAAATGTGCGATGAAATAAGAACATTAATGCCCACAAGGATACAGTTGTACACCGAATGGAACCTTCTATATAGCCTTGAGCAACATGGGTCTTCATTACACTCCCTGTATAGTAACGTTGCTCCAGATAGCAAGGAATTTAGAAGAGTGGGGTATGTATTAGTAATAAAGGATCGTAAAAACGGAATCTTTGGAGCTTACAGCAACGAAGCTTTTCATCCTAACGAACATAGGCAATACACAGGAAACGGGGAATGTTTTCTATGGAAGCTGGATAAAGTACCTGATGTTAATATATCCGAAAAAGAAGAATCTGAGCAAGAAGGTAAAGAAGGTAAGGAGGAAGGGGATAAAGAGGAGAGATGGAGGTTTTCAGGTTATCCTTACACTGGAGTTAACGAATTTGCTATATACTGTACATCTGAATTTCTTTCAATGGGTGCAGGTGATGGTCATTATGGTCTTTTATGCGATGACGGCCTACTCCATGGTGTTTCAAACCCTTGTCAAACATATGGCAATGAAGTTTTGAGTAAGGAGGGCAAAAAATTTTCTATAGTAGCTTTGGAAGTATGGCGTGTAGGATAGTGTCATCTATTTAAATATCATACTATGTATTTATGAATGAGAACCTCATGATTGTAAACGAGAAACACTCCTTTAAATAGCCTAAACCGTATCCTCAGTAAGAAAAACTAGAAAATACGGTCCTAATACTTGCATGTGTTTTATGAGTGACGAAATAAATAGGAAAAGAAAAATATTTTAATACAAACTATCATTTATTGAAATGCTCTTTTTCATTTTCTTCATTAAATCATTGTATGCAGGCTGGGAAAAACAACCTTGCAATCTCCCAATGTGAAAAAAAAAGAAAATGAAGATACGAACATACCTGAAGTGGGAAAGGCAGTTGCCACAACCAGAAGAGCATAACATATTGTCATGACCTCTTTATATGCACCTGGGGCGGAGGATATTCGGCAAAGGTTACGTCCTTTTGGGTTTTTCTTTGAGAAATCACTAAAGGATTTGATTAAGGGTATTAGGTCTCACAACGAAACACCAGAAAAACTGGATCAATTCTTTAAACAAGTATTAAGTGAATGCCGGGAAGAAGTGAACTCTCCAGATCTAAATTCTAAGACCAATGCCGTTCTTAAATTGACCTATTTAGAGATGTACGGTTTTGACATGGCTTGGTGCAACTTTCATATCTTAGAGGTTATGAGCAGTAATAAACTTCAACAAAAACGTGTGGGGTATTTGGCTGCATCACAATCTTTTTACAAAGATTCTGACATTTTGATGCTTGCAACTAACTTGTTGAAAAAAGACTTAAAGTATGACGGAAACAATGATGTTGTTAAAGTTGGCATTGCTTTAAGTGGTCTTTCCACTATAATTACACCCTCATTAGCAAGAGATATAGCTGATGATTTGTTCACTATGCTAAACAGCACAAGACCGTACATAAGAAAGAAGGCCATTACCGCACTATTTAAAGTTTTTCTGCAATATCCAGAGGCTTTGAGAGATAATTTTGATAAGTTTGTTTCAAAGCTAGACGATGATGATATATCTGTGGTTTCTGCCGCTGTCAGTGTTATTTGCGAGCTATCAAAAAAAAACCCCCAACCATTCATCCAGCTTTCACCTTTATTATACGAGATATTAGTTACCATTGACAATAACTGGATAATCATTAGATTATTGAAGTTATTCACCAACTTATCACAAGTGGAACCGAAATTGAGAGCCAAGTTATTGCCGAAAATTTTAGAACTGATGGAGAGTACTGTTGCAACTTCTGTGATCTATGAATCTGTCAACTGTATTGTCAAGGGGAATATGCTAGAAGAAGATGATTTTGAAACAGCAATGGCATGCCTGGAAAGATTGCACACATTTTGTGATTCTCAGGATCCAAATTTGAGATATATTAGCTGCATATTGTTTTACAAGATCGGCAAAATCAATACTGATTTTATTTCTCGGTTCGACCAACTGATTATACGCTTACTCTCCGATGTCGACGTTTCTATAAGATCAAAAGCAATTGAATTGGTTGAAGGTATTGTTGATGAGGATAACTTAAAGGCAATTGTCCAAACATTGATGAAGCAATTTGTAGATGAAGATGTGGTTATCCTACAAACTGGAAGCATCGTATACGAAAAATCAAAGAGAATTCCCATAATAATTCCAGAAAATTACAAGATAAAAATGGTGAACGTCATTATATCGATTTGTTCAGCTGACAACTATTCCAGTGTTAACGACTTTGAATGGTACAATGCAGTAATAATGGACTTGGCGATGCTCTGTCAAGACATATCTGATAAAAGCCTTGGATCAAAAATTGGTGAACAGTTTAGGAATTTGATGATAAAAGTTCCTTCAATGAGAGAAGTAACCATTGCTAATATTATAAAGCTTATTTCAAATGACAATATTAACAAACAGTTGCCTACCGTATTGAGAGAATGCATTTGGTGTCTCGGAGAATTTTCTACCCTAGTTGAAAATGGTAACGACTTAATAAAAATCATGACTGAGAATATCAGTTATTATTCTCATAGTGTACAAGAAGTTTTAATTTTAGCACTTGTTAAAGTATTTAGTAATTGGTGTAATAACTTTCAGGAGGATAAACGCTTTGAAATTAAAATGGTGTTAAAAGAGCTAATTGAATTTTTTGAAAATTTATCTTATTCGAGTACATTCGAAGTCCAGGAAAGAAGCGTAGAAGTTTTAGAATTTTTAAGACTAAGTTTGGAGGCTTTAGAGGAGGATACGGAAGGTCTACCAATGCTACTGAGCGAAGTCCTGCCTAGTTTTTTTAACGCCTATGAACTCGCACCAATTGCGCGTGGGACTCAATTGAAGCTAGCAGTAGATGAGAATCTTGATCTAGAAACTCCATTTTTGACAAAGGAGGCAGCTGATGAACTCTTAGATGAACAAAAAAGTGACGCCATCAGTGATTTAATGTCTGATATCTCAATGGACGAGCAAGTTGAACTAAAATTCGTTGATGATTCTGATACTTCGTATGAAGAAAAGGAAAAATTGGATGATTTTGAAAATCCATTTGAGATTGAGAGAGAAAAGGAACGGATGTCAAATCCTTATTATCTAGGTGAAGAAGACGAAGAAAGAACTAAGAACTCTAAAGATTTGTTGGACTTGAATGAGGAGGAAAGTAGTGATAAAAAGCCAGAAACTATTAGATTAAATAGAACCGATAATTCGTTGAATTCTCTAAGTTTATCTACAACTGAAATCAGCAGAAAGAAGAAGAAGGGAAAGAAGAAAAATAGGGTTCAAGTCTTATCCGATGAACCTGTTATCGAAGCCGCTCCCAAAAGGAAAGATGCATTCCAGAAACCCCATGATAATCATTCAACTCAAAATCCTTTGAAAAAGGACAAGATTAATCTGAGAATGCACTCTCAACTTGAAAATTTTGATTTTTCCAATTTTGGGCAATCGAGTAACGCAGGAAGAGGATCGCAGGAAGAGGGCAACCTTAGAAAGGAAGACGAGTTAGAATTAAGTCGTTTAGAGGCCAATCTTATTGTAAAAGATGAAAAGGATAATTTAAGTGATACTGAAGAAGTTATAGTTATAAAAAAGAAGAAGAAAGGGAAAAAGTCAAAGTCAAAAAACAAACTAAAAACGAAAGCAAAAAATTCTCCAGAACCAAATGAATTTCTTCGAGACCAAAGCACTGACATTTAACGATAAAAAAATCGAAGTCGTGAATTCTCAATGACAGCGATTACGTACGTAAACTATAATTAATTTAAGTATTTTATTCTGCATAGTATATTATTGCGGTGCACTCAATTTGCCGAAAGAGACGGCATATTTAATAATGACGCGAATGAATCAAAGGCCGCCAAAGGTAATCATAGACCAGAGATGATTTGCAAAATTATTTGACATACTATTGCTAGTGTAACAATAACACAGCATAACTTTGCTTAGACATATATGTCATTTAAGGCAACTATCACCGAGTCGGGGAAGCAGAATATCTGGTTTCGTGCGATATATGTGTTATCTACAATTCAGGATGATATCAAGATTACAGTGACAACAAATGAGTTAATTGCTTGGTCAATGAACGAGACAGATACTACTCTTTGTCAGGTTAGGTTTCAGAAAAGCTTTTTTGAGGAGTATGAGTTTAAACCACATGAGATTGTATTTGGAGAAAATGGGGTTCAAGTTATAGAAGATACGTACGGCAATAGTCATAAGTTATACTCCTTCCGTGTTAATGGAAGACACCTAACAACTATATCAAGAAAGCCGGATGGTGATGGCATCAAATCATTCACAATTGCGGTAAACAACACTTCTACCTGTCCTGAATCACTTGCAAATAGATTGATTGTGGTGATTGAAATGGATTCGTTAATAGTCAAAGAATACTGTCCCCAATTCCAGCCAATAAAATACGATCCCATAATAATCAACCTTAAGTACAAAAGGAGGTTTTTGGATGTTTTTGGAACTGCTGCCTCCGATCGGAATCCACAGGAGCCCTTGGACCCTAAGCTATTGGACGTTTTTACAAATACAGAGCGTGAGCTAACATCAGCCTTATTTAACGAAGAAGTGGAATCAGACATACGTAAAAGGAATCAGTTAACGGCTGCTGATGAGATTAATTACATTTGTTGTAATTCAACTTTATTGAAGAATTTTTTAGACAACTGCAATGTTAATGTAACCGATGAAGTAAAATTGGAAATTAACGTACATAGGCTAAGCATAACTGCATTCACCAAGGCCGTCTACGGCAAAAATAACGACCTTTTAAGAAATGCGTTAAGCATGAGTAACACTATCAGTACGCTCGATCTTGAGCATTATTGCTTATTTACAACAATCGAAGATGAAAAACAAGATAAGCGATCACATAGTAAGCGTAGAGAGCATATGAAAAGTATAATATTCAAATTGAAGGACTTCAAAAACTTCATAACGATAGGTCCATCCTGGAAGACTACCCAGGACGGAAATGATAATATAAGTTTATGGTTTTGCCACCCAGGGGACCCTATTCTTATGCAAATGCAAAAACCGGGCGTAAAATTAGAATTGGTTGAAGTCACTGACAGTAACATTAACGATGATATTTTAGGAGGAAAATTCATAAAAACAGCAATCTCTGGCTCCAAAGAAGAGGCCGGACTGAAAGACAACAAAGAAAGCTGCGAAAGTCCATTAAAAAGCAAAACTGCTTTAAAGAGAGAAAACCTGCCACACTCTGTGGCTGGAACTCGAAACAGTCCTTTGAAAGTGTCGTATCTGACCCCTGATAATGGAAGCACAGTTGCTAAGACCTATAGAAATAACACGACAAGAAAATTATTCGTGGAAGAACAAAGCCAAAGTACGAATTACGAACAAGATAAGCGGTTCCGGCAGGCTAGTTCAGTTCATATGAACATGAATCGGGAACAAAGTTTTGACATTGGTACGACTCATGAAGTGTCCTGTCCACGTAATGAGAGCAATTCTTTAAAAAGATCCGTAGCAGATATTTGTAATGAAACCGAAGACCCCACCCAACAATCTACATTTGCAAAAAGGGCAGACACCACTGTGACATGGGGAAAAGCGTTACCAGCTGCAGATGATGAGGTTTCATGCAGCAATATCGATAGAAAAGGAATGCTCAAGAAAGAAAAATTGAAGCATATGCAAGGTCTGTTGAATTCCCAGAATGACACAAGTAATCACAAGAAACAGGACAATAAAGAGATGGAAGATGGGCTGGGTCTAACACAAGTAGAAAAGCCAAGGGGTATATTTGACTAAAACCATAATGCAAAATCAGTATAAAGGCGTGTAAATATTAGATGAAGTAGCAATTATCATGATAATATCGATCGCTGTTTTTTTTTTTTTTTCTGTCTCAATTTGGTGAGCGTGCGGCTGATGGTCCATCACGGTCGGGGAACAAACTAAAATTTTCAATAGCATAATATCTCTATATTGCATAGCTTTTTACTTAATAGGAACTTAAAAATTTCATTGATGCTATTATATTTAACTCATAAGTCAATCTCTTTTTCCATTTTGATTAGCTTATTGCGACATGGACTATGAATTATAATAACTTTGAAAATTCGAAGGGTGATGGACATTCTAGGCTTCCCAAACCTACATACTCCGGAACGCTATCAGATGGCTATGATGAATCGAAAATTAAAAGGCAAAAAACAGACTCTGCTTTTAATGCAGCTTACTCACCTCATATGTATCCGAACTCTCCGTATTATGAAGGTTCATGGAATACCGGTTATACTCCTCAACTTCATCATGTAGCCCCTCATAATCAATATTTCCATCCAATACAACCGTCCACTCAGTACAATTATACGAGTCCTCCCAATTATACAGAAAATTACATACCGCCAGTTCATCAGAATATATCTTATGCACCAGCGCTTAATTTACAGAAGTGGCCATCATCATATTGTGAAAACACTCAAGCCTTAAAGAATGATAAAGATTACCAAACATCAATTAGTTATGAAGATGTTGCAATACCGACCGTAAAGGAAATACAATTGATTGAGAAAAACAGAGGGAAAGATACGTTTATGAATGAAATAAGTCCAGTACCATCAAGCAAGGATCAAGCATCTGCGGAGCCTACAGAAATCCCAAGAAAGGATCCCGAGCTGGCAAATTCTAATGCCGAAGATGATCATAATAACTTAGGGCTAGAAGATGATGATCGTGATGAGCAGTTAGAATCAGAGGGGTTGGGTAAGGTGGTTTTGGTTCCTGGAACCTCCATAGCATTGATTACTGATGAAGATGTTAAAAAGTGGAGAGAAGAAAGAAAAAAAATGTGGCTACTGAAAATATCCAATAACAAACAGAAACATATGCAAGAAATGGGCATAAAGGAAGATGAACTGAAGAGCCAACCTAGCATTTTCAAAGAGTCAAGGAAAGAAAAGCAATTTATACAGAGTATTCAAAATCAAGTGCAGAGAGGAAATCCGAAGATTGACTTGAACTTGAAATTGATACAGCGAGAATTCGCAAACGAAAACTCCCAACTTTTGGACTTTATAAGAGAATTGGGAGATGTAGGATTACTTGAATATGAGCTATCTCAACAAGAAAAAGATGTACTTTTTGGGAGCTCTGAAGATAATAATAAAAATCATTACAAACCAAATTACAAAAACAGGAAACCTAATCTGAGTAGAGCCAACTTTACTAGAAATAAGTAATAGAATAGCAAATATTGATATACATGGAAGAGTACATGCAAAGGTGCGTAAAAAAAAAATAAGTCAGATAAAACTAATTACTGTTTAGAAATCATGAGTATATGAAACTAATTTTGAAGAGCTTTAACTGCTAGGTTACTTAAAACAGTAGTTACAGCAGCACCAAGGAACGAACCGAAAATGGCACCTTGGTAAAATGAACCCTTATTCTCTCTCTGTACTTTACTTTCAGAAGCGTCTTTTTTCTTACTTTTCGTTCGTGATTTTGTGGAAGATGTTGTCGTTTTGTGCTTCCTGACTCTACCAGGCGACACAGCCTTCTTAATGTGTTGTTCATTATTAACTAATGACTTTTTATTAAGCGGTCCACCGTTTTTGGTTTTATTTATAACGAAGCCATCAGCAGAGTTTGAACTTGCATCTGTCAGTTTATGCACTCTAAGTTTTTCTTGGTCGTTGTTTTTCTTCAGTGTAATCAATGCAGCGTTGTCTTCTTTCATTGCTGTCATTTTTTGGAGAAGTATTTATATATTTATTAGTTATTTAATGTGTTTATAAATTTACCTTGAGGCTGGTGAAATCTATTCCAAGTATTTTAAATATGTTTGCAAATGCGAGTCTACTACTTTGGTTCCATATGATGTCAGTTTTACAACAATTTATACTAGAGATAGCCAATATACTTGTTTCAGTTCTGTTTTGCCGTAATGGAATTATAGCTCCGACAAATGTAATCTTATGCACTGAAATTCAATCCATTGTGACAAGAATTATGTATTTTAGTTCTTATTTGATTTATTTCGACGCCTCGCGCGCGCTCTTAGAATCCGGCCCGACGAAGGATCTGAAACAAGTATAAATCAAATGGCCAATATAATGTCAAGCCTGTTTTATGTGGCAATGTTTAGACAGAAAATCACGCCTGTAGGGGTCCGCATATCTCCAGAATAATTAGAGAGTCGGTGTCCTTATGAGATCTTCCTTAAAGCGAACAGATTGATTAATCATGTTTTACGCGAGGATATACGATAAAAACAAGTGAACAGCTCTTACATAACAACGCACTCACTTTTCTCTTTTTCAGAAGCTTTTGCATTGAGAAGGCTGCTTCTTCGCTTAAACTTGTCTTTTTTGACTGGTGCGTGTATTTCTGAGTTTTTTTTGTGAGAATGGATTTTCCTTTTTGCTTCAAATTTCGTAACACGTTCTTGTTCTTGTTCCTGTAACTGTTTGGCTAGTTCTTTATCGTTTTCAATTTGCTGAATTTCTTCAAGTAGCAAATTTCCAGTTCCAAAATCACGTTCAATGTCAGTTGACAATTGCTGTCCATTTACCTCTGCTGCACTAAAGTTACCGGCAAAAAAAGCATCGCAGGAGCCGTCCACCGAATCTAGGGATTGCCATACAATATCTTTACAATTTTTATAACCAAAGTCCGTAACCAATGTGTATAATCGATCTTCGTATTTGAACAATGTAGAAAAATGGTCATTTCTGAATAAAATGGAGAATTTGTTGTGTAGCAGCTTTTCTCTCAATCGTAGGAGTCCAAAGGCGGTCAACTGAGTCGGTGATTCGTTCAAAAACAGACCCAAATGCATGGCATCACGTAAAACTTCGTCCGAGTTTTCATCTTGGGAAATTCCACAATTTATATCAGCTGCTTGTGTTAAGATTCTCTGCGCAGATTCATAAGAATAATGAGATAGTTTCTCATCAATGTTTTCATTTATGAAACTGTTGATAACCCAGCCATGGACAACATCAACGTTAAACAATCGAAATATTGACATCTCTTTAGTATTTTCAAAAGACCCATTAAACTCAGGGTTAATATTTAAACCTTCATGTAATCTAGGTAACAAACTTAGTAACTCACTTATATCAGTACTAGGTTTATCTGTAACTTGTAAAGCGATATCTGCTAAGACTTCAATAAGTTCTTTTAAAGATATTTGACTTCCCTTATTTACCAACCTTATTAACTCATTGGAAAAACGTGTATGATCTGGTGAAAGTATTAGAATATTTGCAAGTGCTAACAAGGCACAAGGTCCGTTTTCGTTTTGCAGTAATATTCGATGGTTTTGACCATTAATTTTGACACTTTTAGTCGTGAAACTTAAATCCATGAAAAGATATTGCAATAAACAAGAATTGCAGTGATGTGAATCTACTTTGAGCTGTTCTTTAAAGCGCCTTGTAGAATGGGCATTTTGTCCAACGTTTTCAAGACCCTTTTTTCGTACTGCTCGCTGTTAATACTGCGAAACTAAAATAAACGACAGGCAGATGACTAAAACAAATCAAACAAGAACCTCTAGGGAAAGGTGTCCTAAGCGCGGAACTTCTTTTCGTTATGGGGTAAATAGAGCGGTACTTAATAATCTGTTTACAAAGCAATTTTACAAAGTTTTGATATAAGAACATTTAACTAAAGAGAAGAAAAAGAAATGAAAAGCCATTCTCTTGGCAGAGGAAACAAATGAAGAGGTGCGTGTAAGTGAAATAAATAGACCAAATAGCATTTGATAAGGAAGAAATAAAAGAAATTTATAACAGGGTAAAGAGTTTTTCGTTCTGAAAGAGATGCAGCAATAGTAAGAATTAAGTCCTAGTCCAATTTGGGAAGGGAAAACGATTAAAGCATAAACCGCTATGTCGAATTTATGCAAACCATATCAATCTACTTTCCTTAAAAATTTTTCGTCCAATTAAAAGAATTCAAGTATAATGTACAAGAAATGGAAAAGATTGAAAAAAGGGAGTCTATTTTTGTAGTTTTGCTAAACTATCTAATAGACTTTGAACATTATTGCCAGCAGGTTGCTGTTGCTGTTGCTGTTGCTGTTGTTGTTGTTGTTGTTGTTGAGGTGGCGGAGGTTGGTGTGACATTGGTGGGGCAGAGGGTTTTGCAGATATATTTTGACCATTGTAATTGGTACTCATAGGAGGGGGAGAGGATGAGTTCATAGAGGAATATCCACCCAACTGTTGTTGCTGTTGTTGAGGAGCCTGGCCTTGCATTGATTGTATTAAACCAACCAATTGCTGCTGAGCATGAGGTTGTTGTTGCTGTTGTTGGGCCATTGAAAGCAAATTCGATACAACGTTAGGTGGAAGGTTTTGAATGGCAGATAATAGTTGTTGCTGGTCCATTGGAGTTTGAGAAGGTGGTTGAGGAGGCGGACCAGCCTGATAACGACCATACCCTTGAGGAATTTGTTGTTGTGGAGGTGGTGGTGGAATAGAAGTCTGGTAGCGACCGTAGCTCTGATTCATTGGAATTGGAGGTTGAGAACCATATCCTTGGTCATGGGATGGTGGTGGCATCCCATAATTACCATATGGCTGTTGCTGTTGTTGTTGTGGAGGAGGCATACTGTAACCCTGGTAATAGTTTGTTTGAGGAGGAGGTCCGACAGCTGGGCCGTTTGGAACAGGAAGAGGAGGAGCGCCATATATGTTTTGCTGATGGCTCATAGCACGGTAATCAGTAGGACGAGAATTATTTCTGTTGTTTTTGATGTTATTAAAAATGGCAACTGCGTCATCAGCGGATATGCTAATATATTCATCAAATTTCGTTTCACCTTGTGAGCCTTTGTAGAAAGTTTGAACATCTACATTGTGTGTTTTATTAACTAAAACAACGCCCCACACCCCATTATATGCGGCATCATTGATAAGCTTTCCCAGTTCCATTCTTGGTTTCAAGAAAATCATATCAGTTTCCAAACCAGTCCCGTCCCTAAACCTGTTGAAAACCTCAATGGCATACGTACGATCTGCGGTTCTTTTAACGAAAATGTTGCAAGAAACGGTGTGTCTTCTGGATTTCTTGTAGCCAGCACCATTGTCGTCATTGTACATGTCACCAGATTCAGTTTGAAATGGTCGTTTTGCGGAAGAAATAAAAGTAGAACTACTGTTTGTACCGTGATCACCATGATCAAATTGAGGACGAGCATTCGAGCTAGAAACTTCCAGGATCAACTTTTTGCCAAAGTTCATTTCTTGAGACTCGCATTCAATTGCATCTCTAACGCTTTGAGGGTTGTCAAACTGAATGAATCCAAAGGCATTTTTGATATTGATTTGCATGATATGACCGTATGGAGAGAAAATCCTAAATAAATCCTCCTTAGAAACGTTCTTTAGCGGCAAATTACCAATGAATAATCTTGACTTCGGAGGAATATTGTGCATCTCGGTGATTTTATTTTCACCGTGCAAATAGGCTGCATAACGGTCGTGTTCTTCTTCGGTAATCGGCTTAGATAAATCCGCCCTAGGAAATCTCATACGTCTTTGGGCATCTGACAATGGAGGTTTTCTTTGATCATTGCTTCTTGCGCCGCTTGTGGCTGAGGCGCTAGCTGTTGTTGAGATAGTACTATCATGAGGAGGTACGGAAAGAGCTGTGTCAGAATTTGAATTTAACATTGCTAAAATCGCAGACATCTTTTCTTCTTGAGGTAAATGTTGAAACTGAGGCAAATTTAGCATGTTACTGTCCATAATGTACTTGACTTGCTTTTGTAAAAGATCGTAATTAACATTTTCCATATTAGTTGGAAAGTGAGTATTATCATTTTCTTCACGAGTTATTTTTTTTATAGCTTCATCTACGTCCTTTTGTTCTTTTTCCAATGTTTCACGGCGAAGTTCGACCTCTTTATCTTTGGTTTTATCCTTTTTGTCTTCCTCATCCTCACCGTCTTCAGCGGCACTATCTGAGCCTACCGAACTGTTGTCGTTGCCTTCTTCTTCTTCTTCTTCTTCTTCTTCTTCATCATCATCGTCGTCATCATCATCATCGTCATCATCCTCTTCTTCCTCTTCTTCCTCTTCATTATCATCATCGTCATCATCATTTCCGCCTTTTTGTTGATGTTCTTCTTCTTCTTCTTCTTCTGTGTTTATTACTTCCCCGTTTTCCTCTCCTTTTTCCTCCTTATCTTCCTCCTCTTCATCGTTCACATCTTCCAGTTCGTGTTGTTCTTCATTTTCCTCCTCCCTTTCGGCTTCTCTTTCTTCCTCTGGGGCGTCAAATTCGATTCCATCGTCTGCGCTTGAGTTATTCATCAATTCATTCTCGTTAGAGTTACTATCGACGGATAGTTCAGGTGAAGGAATATCTTGAACATCACTGTTATGGTTTTCATCTGACATGGCTTGCAGATGGTTATTATATTATGAAAGGACAGTCCGGGAAAAACGTAAGTCAATTATTATATTTTGACCAAAGAAAATCGCTTGTTGCTGTGCAGAATCTAATAAAGATGCTCAAGATAGCTTTTATTAGACCTTCATTTAGAAGTGGCAAAATCAAATGAATTGTTTTTTGTCCTTTGCTTCTTCCGCTTCATTTTCTCTTCAACAATTCAGGGTTACACTCAATCACGTGGGATACCATAATTTATCGTTCTACAAAAAAATGCAAGCACGAACTAGGGCGGTAGTTAGGAAGCGAATAAGAATAGCGCTTTTTCGTTTCAATTTGGAATATTAAAGAGTGATATTATTAATGGTTTTCTTTTTTGGAATGTGATCTATATACATATTTAAATAGTCTCTTTTGTATTTGTGGTGTCATAATGAAACTGCATCACACCAGATGCTTACCCATACAGAAAGTCGATTGATTATGAAACTTGAAGTAGCGAAGATTACGGCACTCGAAAATAAATAAAAAGAGGAAATAAAAGAGATAGAATACAACTTATCAAAAGTTCCAGATAGCCCGTACCTGTTTAAATCTTTTTACTTAAAGCATCCTTCCTCTTTAACTCCTGCTCATGAGCAAGCTGAAGCTTGTGTTGCTGTACAGCTGGTGAATCAGAATCCACTGAATGTGCTGGACATGGCAGCACAGAACCGATGGCCACTGATGCGAATGCAATGAGAAATGTAGAAAAGTATAGGTTATTGACTATTTTGTTTCTAGTGACTGCTCTCATGATATGTGTCTGAATTAAACTAATTGGCCTTCCGTGCCTGTAAATTCAATAAATAAATAGGATGTTAAATTTTCCTAATGTGTCTCGAGGTGCTTATGTTATCGTGCAAGCGCTGAGTTCGAAACGCTGTTTTGATGAATATCCTATATATATCAAAAGTACAAACACGGGGAAAGAGAGCCATCCCATCAAAAAAAATAAAAAAAGAAAACCCTTGCAGAAGGAGAACTGGTGTAGAGGTTTCCGGTCTTAATGGACTTAAGCACGTGACTTTTAAAACCCATGCATCGGTTACTATGGTTACCATTACTTACGATTTTTTTTTTTTCGTTATGAACCCTGTGCCCGAGGGGTTTTCAGGCACATAGATCAAAGCTCTACTCGTTTACCTGTAATCTTGGCGCGTTTAGGTCTCTTTTTTTTTCTTTTTTTTTTCTTCTTTTTTCATTTGTACTGCGTTATAGTTGTTTATGGAAGGTACCAATGGTGAATATGGAAAAAATGAAGTCAAATAGAAGAAGAAAGAGAAGCTAGCTTTGAGGTAGGTACTGTTTTGAGGGTTTTTGGGTGCTTCAAATTTGTCTTCTCAACTACCTTATTATAGGGCTCAAAAATAATTGACGTCATCGCTACAAGTCAGATGTCGATGTTAAGAATCTGGAGTTGCATCGTACATTTCTTTTCCGTGCAGGCACTTGATTCACGAATAAAGCCAGACATTGAATTCAAAAGGCGACAAAGGATATTTATCAATTCATCTAAAGAAGAGAATGGTTCATCTTCTAGTGCCGTTACTGTTACCCGTAACCCTGTGCTCAGCTCTAATAGCCCATCTCCTCCGCTATGGAATACATGGGAATTTAGACTATATTATTTGGCGTTCACCGTAGTAGTTCCTTTCATGATAAAGGCGGCATTGGCTACGAGCTCCGAGTCTAATCCAAACTACTATAAATTCAGCGGACTGCTAGCCCATGGTTGGATTCTGGGCCGCAAAGTGGATAACAGCGATCCTCAGTATAGGTTTTTTAGATCCAATTTTTTTTTGTTGGCCATCTTAATATTACTACAAATTATATTAAAAAAGGTTTTTGTTAAATTTAGTAAAATTCCGAAAACAAAATTCGATTTTGCGTGTGGATTAGTTTTTGTCTGTTTCATGTACGGGATCAATTCTGTTAAGCTCTTTACGCATGCTTTTATTTTCTTCACTTTGGCACATTCGCTAAAGAGAAAGCGTTTGATAGCCGCTTTTGCGATTTGGTCCTATGGTATCTTTACACTATTCATCAATCAAAAAATGAAAAATCTCCCCTTTAATAATATTGCTATCATCCTAAGTCCCATGGATCAATGGTATAAGGGTATCGTTCCTCGATGGGATTTTTTTTTCAATTTTACATTATTGCGTTTGTTAAGTTACTCCATGGATTTTTTGGAAAGATGGCATGAACAATTGAGCCGCCAACCTTCGATAGATTACGATGATAGACGACCTGAATTCAGAAAAAGTTTATCTGGTTCTACTCTACAAACCATTTATGAGTCAGGTAAGAATGTTCTGGAGGAAAAGGAACGACTGGTAGCAGAACATCACATCCAGGATTACAACTTTATCAATTTTATCGCTTATATTACTTACGCGCCATTGTTTTTAGTGGGCCCAATTATCACTTTTAATGACTACCTTTATCAATCAGAAAATAAGCTTCCTTCGCTAACGAAAAAAAACATAGGCTTCTATGCCCTCAAAGTATTTTCGAGTTTGCTTTTGATGGAAATTATCCTACATTATATCTATGTGGGTGCAATAGCAAGGACCAAGGCATGGAACAATGATACACCCTTGCAACAGGCTATGATCGCGCTGTTCAACTTGAACATTATGTATTTAAAACTTTTGATCCCATGGAGGCTCTTTCGGCTGTGGGCCATGGTCGATGGTATTGATGCACCTGAAAATATGCTACGATGTGTGGATAATAATTATAGTACAGTGGGATTCTGGAGAGCCTGGCATACAAGTTTTAACAAGTGGGTAATCCGTTACATCTATGTTCCATTTGGCGGGTCCAATAACAAAATATTAACGAGCTTTGCCGTATTCTCATTTGTAGCAATATGGCATGACATCCAATTACGAGTGTTGTTTTGGGGGTGGTTAACAGTCCTTTTATTATTAGGCGAAACCTACATTACTAACTGTTTTAGTAGATATAGATTCAGAAGCTGGTACAGGTTTGTTTGCGGTATCGGTGCTGCAATAAATATTTGCATGATGATGATTATTAATCTCTATGGATTTTGCTTGGGTGCAGAGGGAACGAAGCTTCTATTGAAGGGCATATTTAACAATTCACATAGTCCGGAGTTTTTGACTGCGGTAATGGTAAGCCTATTTATTGCTGTTCAGGTAATGTTTGAGATTAGAGAAGAAGAAAAAAGACATGGCATCAACTTGAAATGTTGATCTAGTTATTAGATAAGCTATGAAAGTCAATCCTTTTAATCGAGAATGTAAATATGTGGAATACACAATTTTAACCAAAGTACTATATATGCGTTACAAGTAATTTAAATTTAAGTTCACCGAAGTAAAACTAACTGCAAGATTGTTACAAAGAACAATGCACTATTTAAATCACACAATGGCGATTGAAAACTGTAACTGTCAGAAATGCTGCATGTATCTATATGCATCACTAAGTTGCGACTTTTAAGAAACTTCCACAGTTCTCAACTCTTCTTTGTGCTTTTCACACATTTTCACAATTTTTCGAAATCTCCAAATTGAAAAAAAAATAAAAATAAAAAAAGGCAGGAGAAGACTAAGTATTCATTATTCGCTGTTTCATAAATAAAAGGATAAAAAGGTTAAGGATACTGATTAAAATGTTTGTCAGGGTTAAATTGAATAAACCAGTAAAATGGTATAGGTTCTATAGTACGTTGGATTCACATTCCCTAAAGTTACAGAGCGGCTCGAAGTTTGTAAAAATAAAGCCAGTAAATAACTTGAGGAGTAGTTCATCAGCAGATTTCGTGTCCCCACCAAATTCCAAATTACAATCTTTAATCTGGCAGAACCCTTTACAAAATGTTTATATAACTAAAAAACCATGGACTCCATCCACAAGAGAAGCGATGGTTGAATTCATAACTCATTTACATGAGTCATACCCCGAGGTGAACGTCATTGTTCAACCCGATGTGGCAGAAGAAATTTCCCAGGATTTCAAATCTCCTTTGGAGAATGATCCCAACCGACCTCATATACTTTATACTGGTCCTGAACAAGATATCGTAAACAGAACAGACTTATTGGTGACATTGGGAGGTGATGGGACTATTTTACACGGCGTATCAATGTTCGGAAATACGCAAGTTCCTCCGGTTTTAGCATTTGCTCTGGGCACTCTGGGCTTTCTATTACCGTTTGATTTTAAGGAGCATAAAAAGGTCTTTCAGGAAGTAATCAGCTCTAGAGCCAAATGTTTGCATAGAACACGGCTAGAATGTCATTTGAAAAAAAAGGATAGCAACTCATCTATTGTGACCCATGCTATGAATGACATATTCTTACATAGGGGTAATTCCCCTCATCTCACTAACCTGGACATTTTCATTGATGGGGAATTTTTGACAAGAACGACAGCAGATGGTGTTGCATTGGCCACTCCAACGGGTTCCACAGCATATTCATTATCAGCAGGTGGATCTATTGTTTCCCCATTAGTCCCTGCTATTTTAATGACACCAATTTGTCCTCGCTCTTTGTCATTCCGACCACTGATTTTGCCTCATTCATCCCACATTAGGATAAAGATAGGTTCCAAATTGAACCAAAAACCAGTCAACAGTGTGGTAAAACTTTCTGTTGATGGTATTCCTCAACAGGATTTAGATGTTGGTGATGAAATTTATGTTATAAATGAGGTCGGCACTATATACATAGATGGTACTCAGCTTCCGACGACAAGAAAAACTGAAAATGACTTTAATAATTCAAAAAAGCCTAAAAGGTCAGGGATTTATTGTGTCGCCAAGACCGAGAATGACTGGATTAGAGGAATCAATGAACTTTTAGGATTCAATTCTAGCTTTAGGCTGACCAAGAGACAGACTGATAATGATTAAACGCTCTGAATGCAAAGATTCAATGAGATTCTCTAAGAATTCTATTGATAAGATTTAAAGGTATTTGACAAGTAGAGATCTTTATTTTTTCTTGCATTTTGTCTAGAGAAATCTCAACTGACATACTCGACATGAAATTTTTGGTATTGTGTCTTTTATTCTATTGCTTTAAGAAAACTGTGACATATAGGGAAGACATGCTTAACAAGAAGATATAATTATATAATATATATATTATTAATAATAACATCCTTACTGCAGTCCTGTTGTGGGAGAAAATGGAGAGAGACTATGTTTCGTATCAATTCCTAAAATCAAAAAAAAAAAAAAAAAAAGTTAAACAAGCACTCGCTGTTCATTTGTTTTACAAGTATTCATACTCTAATAGGTCATTGAGCTTCTTTTCTTGAGGAGAGATCCAATTTGAAGTCGGAATAAGATTTGCTTTCATTAGCGTAGGCAATAATTATGAGATAAATGGTGCAGCACTATTAAGTAGTGTGGATTTCAATAATTTCCGAATTAGGAATAAATGCGCTAAATAGACATCCCGTTCTCTTTGGTAATCTGCATAATTCTGATGCAATATCCAACAACTATTTGTGCAATTATTTAACAAAATCCAATTAACTTTCCTAATTAGTCCTTCAATAGAACATCTGTATTCCTTTTTTTTATGAACACCTTCCTAATTAGGCCATCAACGACAGTAAATTTTGCCGAATTTAATAGCTTCTACTGAAAAACAGTGGACCATGTGAAAAGATGCATCTCATTTATCAAACACATAATATTCAAGTGAGCCTTACTTCAATTGTATTGAAGTGCAAGAAAACCAAAAAGCAACAACAGGTTTTGGATAAGTACATATATAAGAGGGCCTTTTGTTCCCATCAAAAATGTTACTGTTCTTACGATTCATTTACGATTCAAGAATAGTTCAAACAAGAAGATTACAAACTATCAATTTCATACACAATATAAACGATTAAAAGAATGAGATTTCCTTCAATTTTTACTGCAGTTTTATTCGCAGCATCCTCCGCATTAGCTGCTCCAGTCAACACTACAACAGAAGATGAAACGGCACAAATTCCGGCTGAAGCTGTCATCGGTTACTTAGATTTAGAAGGGGATTTCGATGTTGCTGTTTTGCCATTTTCCAACAGCACAAATAACGGGTTATTGTTTATAAATACTACTATTGCCAGCATTGCTGCTAAAGAAGAAGGGGTATCTTTGGATAAAAGAGAGGCTGAAGCTTGGCATTGGTTGCAACTAAAACCTGGCCAACCAATGTACAAGAGAGAAGCCGACGCTGAAGCTTGGCATTGGCTGCAACTAAAGCCTGGCCAACCAA
>ERZ794946.27-NODE-27-length-123873-cov-101.759397_pt1 | contig 123873 bp, 64 predicted proteins | sample MGYA00433072_ERZ794946 | MGnify/ENA primary metagenome ERZ794946 (study PRJEB30137, sample SAMN04331413) | food metagenome | isolation source: Y3 must sample point D1 replicate A | place: Australia: South Australia | collected 2014 ...
AAAACAGGAAAAACTCGCTGTTCTGTTACCCGCGCGGCACTACCGCATATAATCGGAGTAGTTACTAATCAAGCAAGGGCCTCCGTTCCCCTATGACGCACCGGACATATCGCATTTCCACTATAATAGTGCAAGTAGGACGGGATAAGGCCCAAGATTATCAATGAAGACTAACACAACGGTCTTGCCAGCCATATCCAACTCTAAACATCTTCCACGGCTGTTCAAAAACGAAGATCTCTTACCCCTCTGCGGCTTAAGGGCTCTGTTCAATTGAAGGATCCGCGGCAGTAAAGTAAATGGATGAAAAAAAAAAAACTGGAAAAATAGCAACTTTTTTCAGCCTGGAAGATTTGTCATCTAAGCGAAGGAGAATGAAACCGGAATTTTCACTCCTTCTTAGGGGCATTCAGTTTATAAATATAGTTATTCCCTGAAGTTGAGATTTACTGATTTAACATCTGGACAACTAAAAACGTAAATAATAAGACACAATTTTTTGCGGGATTTTTTTTCCTTTAGATACTTTTAACATTCATAGTAAAAAGTTCTGCTACATAGTAAAAACACATAGAAGGTACAAGCAATAGCATGATTCAATTTAAAAGTCCAGGTAACTGGCTGTTCATAGTACCCTGGATTGCCTTCATTCCATGGTATGGTATGCTGATAGCCATGCTTATTTGCTGGGCTAGTCAAGGCCATCCCATATATTGGTTCATGCACTCGGAGCAATTCCCTGTGTACATTTCAGATATAGGTGCCACTAATTTAAGGCCACTGTTTATATCGTGCGCCGGCTGGCAGGGTCTAGGCTATGTAATCACTGTTGCCCTTGAGTTTTTTCAAAGATCCGGCTATCTGCCTTTCCAACTGAAAAAAAAAGACCCTTCTATCTCTGATTCCACATCTTATGCTGAGAAATTGCACAGCGGTAAATACTTAATGCCTCCATATTACACAAAGGATGAACGGAACCTGATTTTCGCAGCTTTTGTTCTCGGCAGCATTGGTGAACTAGCCCTTTTATTCTGTTCCATCTTCTCAACCACCCTGTACCATCGCGTTCACATTGCTATGGTCTCTGTTTTCGTCGTCTTCATGTTCCTATCCACTTGCTGCTTGATTGCAGAGTATTTCCTCATGGGAAGGCACTATGCCTCAGTCCACCCCCTAGCCAGCCCTCATTTCAATCCTCAATCATCTGAAAAAAGCTTTAACCAAGATTATAACACTGTGGATGAGCTGCCTTGGTATAAATGGAAAGGCCATGTATGGAATAAATTTACCATCAGTGCAACTCTAAAAGTTATATGGTTAACTCTCGCAGTTGTATGGGCCATTTGTTTTGGTGCTATCAATGATAGATCTAAGAGTGCTTGTTTCGAATGGTTGCTAGCATTTTGGTTTGGTATCATATTTATGATTCTTTCCGCCGACTTTTATTTAGGTGGAAGATACAGACAATCCCGCTATTTCAACCACGTGGAATCATTTTCGGGTTATTACAAGTATGACAAGGCGCTAGGCCTCTACCACAGTGAAGACGTTTTGCCTTCGGACGATAACGCCGGCGTGATTGCCACAGAAACAGCATCTTCAAATATTTACAATAATTCCTCTTCCAACGAATCTATTCAAGTAGTCGTATGACCTCATATATGCTAGACTTGACTAGGAAATACCCTCTAACCTGCAAGATATATTCATCTTTTTCTTTCCAAAGCACAATTTAATAAAACTTGCAAGAACATCGTCATCATTTCCCCCTTTTATTTTTGTTATCCCCGTTACTGATGTAACTAATACCTAATTCTATGCTTCTCAATCTGTATAGTAGTTTTCCTTTTGCCGAAGAATTTCTTCTGGCTGCTTTTTTTTTTGACATATTTCGCATTGTCCACAATGGTCATTGCGTTAAAAGCTAGAAATTAAAAAGAGAATATTGTTCAGCATATGTAGTTTAAGTTGGCAAATTTGTTCTGCTCTTGATGTACCTAGAATAAATAAATATTAATCAGAAAAATAAAAAAAAAATAAAAGTAATGAAAAAAAATATAACAAAACCAACATTAAGGTATATATTACAGCGAGTAGCGGCACCGGTTATCATCAAACGATTGATAGAAAGTTAGATAACCTCTTTGAAAAAACTTTCCTTAGGAGAGGTATTGGAATCGTTGGAATCGCGAACTCTTATCTCCGATCCCTCTTGATCGTCTTGATCATCTGTAACTTCATTACTATAATCATTTTCTATCGAACCTTGAGAAAAGCCACTAAAAGACCGGCGGCCGTTGTCGTTACAATGGGTAAAATCGTGCCCCTTTTTTGAGTCCATTTGATCCACCACAGGCTCCCTCTTCATAGTTACAGACTCTGTTTTGGATAGTCCTTGTTTATCGGCATTCTTATTAAATAAAAATTGTTCTATCGTTATGGAGCCTCCACTGTTCGCCGCTGGTCTTGAAGATTTATCCCTCTTGTTTGCGATGGAATCTTCACCGGTGCCATCTACTGCTTGGTGCACTTTATATGACTTCACTTCATCGTCAATTAATTCATTCTCCTTATTGGAGGTTGGTGTTTTAGGCCCATCATCCAACACGCCGCTAACACCAGTGATTGACCTAGCACTGGCAGAACTATCAATATCCTTTCCTGTATTATAAGTAGAAAGGAAACGGCTTTTAACAACATCTTTTGGAGATGCACTCTTCCCTATAGGAGTCACTTTTTCATTGTTATCAGGTGTACTCATGATAACATCTCGAGAAAAATTAGAATTATTCTTTGACTCCTCAGTGCCCCTTCTAGACCTCTTAGCCGTTTCCTTCTCCTCTTCGAGCTTCTTTTCACACTCCCGCAGCATAATGTTCCTGATTATAATCATTTCATCTACCTGTAATTCTTTCAACATACATTCTTCTGTAGCCATTTCTGCTTCTTCTTTTGCCATTTCTGCAGAAATAACCAAAGGATCATTCACGGTAGCATCAAGAAGGTCCTTCCTTGTTGGAATTTTCTGTTTCTGTACAGCTGGTATAGCTCCACCAGCATCTGCTGTTTCCCCAAAACCATGGATTGCAGTTTTATGTTCAGCAATGGAAGCGACAAGTCTTTCGATTTCTACCTGTATTTTGCTGCGCTCCTCCAAAAGCTCATCATACCCTCTTTCCGAATTTCCCAAATTGTCAAAGTGTGATCTGACGGCATAATAGTGTTCAATGCTCGAATTTTTGAGATCTCTTTCACATGCATCGTTCCAATCATTCAATTCATCATTCTCTCCTGACAGGTTCTTGGACAACCTTTCCTGTAGTTCGTTTCTTAGATTTTCACGATTTTCCCTAGCATTTTCAAGTTCTTTTTCCTTCTGCTGTAATTTGATATTCATCTTTTGTACGAACTGATCATACCGTTGTCCCTCCTCGGCCTTTTTAGCTTCTTTCTCCTGTTGTTGTTTTGAAGCCATCGCTAACAATAATTGCCCGTCGTTTTGCTCTTTTGCACGTTCCATAGAATTCCAATCCTCATATTCCTGATCAAGAACTCTTGACCTTCTCTCAATATCTTTATCAACATCACGTTGTCTGCTGGCTCGTTCATCAATTTCGTTCACCACTGGTGATATCAACTTTTTGGCGACTGCGTTAACCTCTTCTGGAGTCATCCACAAACCACCACCCAAATATATTTTCTTTTTTTCTTCTTGTTTAACAGAATAGTGCTGTAGAGCTATGTTAACAGCAAGCTTATTGTAAGCTTGGTTACCAAATAAAAGCATGTAAGTATCGCGCGAGTCAATATCCTGCAATTTCCTATTCGCAAGCTTTTGAGCTTCATTTAGCACTACCGGAGATGCTACCTGCTTTATGTACAGTTTCTTTTGTGCCTCTCTTGCAGCAAAATCTGGGTCTTCCAATGTCTTCGGGTCAAGATCTTTAACTGCATCAGCTGCACCCTTTGCACACATATATTGTTGATCACTTAGCCTTTGTCTTTCATTACCAGCATGAGACTCTAAGAACTGCTCTGCGGAATGTTCAAGTTTTTCCAAAGTTCCTTTCTTAAAAACTTCTTTGTTAGCTTTTGATACACCACTTTGATCGCTGCTTTGTAATCCATTTTTAAAGTTTACCTTTTGGGGATACAACCTGTCATTAACTCTGCTAATCGCCCTTCTTTCCGCTCCATCCAATACCTTAGATAAATCGAGGGATTTGAAACCTGCAGGGTGCTGTGGATTAACTAAGTTTGCATCAAACTCATTACCAATAGGGGCACCAGAAAACCTCTTTTTTTTAACACTGGAACTGTCGGAGGTGCCCTTCATGGAATTGTCTAAAGAAGGACTGAAAGCCAATGCTTTTTGTGCAGCTAATCTTGTTAAAAAATCACGCCTTCCCTTCAGACCTAAATTGACCGTTATTGGGACGTCTTCAGGCGGGGTCAATGGAATCTTGGAAAAGGTTACTTTGAAAGCCTCACCTCTGGCCTTTTGCTCGATTGCTGTTTCGACACAGTCATCAGGCGAGACTTTCGTTCTCTTACTAGCTAAACGGGCCGCAAGATCAACTGACTCACTCTTGGAGTCTCCTAAACCAAGTGTTTTGTAATTAGCCGGAGTATTCAAAATGCCATACTTCTGTTTCGCACGGAATATCGCCTCTTTACTCAATGGTTGTCCACTCTGCTGGTAAGTAGAATATATAGTTTTCAGTTTGTGAACGCTATTTGAAATTGAGCGAGGTGTTTCTGGAGCAGCGCGATGCATTTCAGAAGAATGTAGCGATTCTTGCAAAGTGGATACTCTAACCGCCTTTCTTTCAGTAATTTGCTCAGGGGACGTCTGGACAGATTCCACATCGGTGGTTTGCAACGCAGATATTAGTGACATTATAGTATTGTACTTGTTCCTAAAGTTTTATTGTCAATCACACTCTAAAACTACTGATTTGAACTCATGTGATCACTTTTGTTTAGACATTGTAGAAAACATGGTGCTTTCTATGAAGATTTTCATGTGTTAAATACCATCTTTGAGTGCATCATTTTCCATCATGTATATCCTGCAGAAGTATCCCTTAATCAGTCTGAAAAAGAAATAACCTCTACCCTTAACCTTTGATTTGGAGCTTCATCGCGAAATATAGGGGACTGCCAAAAATGTCTTACAAAGCCAACAAGTGAACATGAAAAAAAAACTGTCAACAGCGGAGAGCACTTGTCGAACCGAAAGGTATGCTAATATGACCTTATAATAACCTTATTTAAAACATTTAAAGTACCTTAAGTCAATATAAACCCCGAAAAAGGGAAAAATCGGCTCCAGCCCTGAAGCACAAATATCACTAAATAAACTGTCCCCTGATTCTTCTTGCTAGTTGCATGTCTTTCTTCATTATAGTAATTCTTTTTGCATGCAGCGCCAAGAGGTTTGTATGTTCCAATAATCCTACCAGATACGCTTCGCTTGCTTCCTGTAACGCCATAATCGCCATTGACTGCCAACGTAAATCCTGATCTTTAGTTGTAAACTCGTCTGTAACTTCTTTCACTAGCCTTGCAAATGGAATTTTGGAGATTAATAAATCCGTGGAACGTTGGTATTTTCGAATTTCGTACAGAGCTAATTCACTAGGAGTATATTTCTTTTCGACGCGCTTTAAGCTCTGCTTTCTTTGTTTTTCCCTCCTTTTCTGTCTAACATATCTGTCTAAGGCATATGAATGAGTTCGCACTGGTGCAGGTACTTCAGTTTCCATTTCAGCTTCTTCTTCATTTTCTGTCTCGATTTCTAGATTACCTGCTTGGTCTTCGTAGTCTGTTTCGATATCTAGGTCACTTTTTGAGCTTTCATAACGTCTTCTTTCCTCTCTTCTTGGAAACAGGTTCTTTGTCGCTCTTGTTCTCTGCAATAACGATAACGCACGATCGTTAATAGATTGTTGGTCTCCTGCAAGCCTGTTGACGTTACTGAGTGATCTTCCACTCGAATCACTTTGAATAGCAGAACTAACCCATTGTTGTTTACTTGACATGATTATGTTATATTAGTATTCTTTCTATATTCAGTCCTTCTTCTGTTTTTTATAAAGTAAATTCTCAAGATTATCTACTACTGTTTTTAAGAGATGTTTTCTCAATATTTATCGATGAAGTTTTGTTTTTCTTTTGTTTTCAATTTACTTCCGCGATTTCGCGACACAGTGGGATCAAGATAAATCATATCGTTCGATATTCTCGCAATAGAAGACCACTAAACTCTCAATTGATAAATGTTGATGTCGATTTCAATTATCAATGATGGTATATTATGAATATTATCTTTAGTGTTATTAATACAAATGCAAATGTGGGTAATTTGCCGTTTCTATATATATATTTATGTATTTACCATAACCAAGTAAATCAATTAATAATCATATTTCACATCGGCTATACGATTATCAGCTAACCCAATCCGACAGATATCATCCTGTAGTTTCATCTATATTTGACCATTATCTGCAAAGTTCAGATACGTTTTTACATCTTCTACTGTTTCTCGAATGTCACTATCTTCCGAATTTATGTATGCTTTAAAGTTGAGAATATTACTTGAATGAGCAAGCTTTCTAGCCCCTGAATTGTTAACCGTGCGCTTTCCAACAGTCCTATCCATTAGTGGGGAACTCGGTTTGTCCTGTGAGCAATTAATATGGGTTCTGTTCCCGTTCTCTTTAGGGGAACTCTTTAGTCTTATCATGGCTTTGATAGGTGTTGGGATTTTCAATGACGAATGAGAGGATGACTCGCTTCTGTCAGTTTTCATGTCCGAATTCTGCTTATCATTATTCACAGTCAAATTAGGTAAGCTTTCATTTGACCTACAAAAAGTATCTAAGAAATCCGTAACCTGAATGGCTTCCTCCCCTAACGATGAACAATAATCGCTCGAGTCTGGCGAAGATCTAAGGACCGTAGTCGAAAAACATTCTTTATCCGGTTCCTCGTCGATATGTATCGAAGGTGTTACTTTACTAGTTGCAGATACCAATACCTTGTCTTTCCCTTTTCCTGAGGTCTTTTTCTTTCCTTTTTTAGTCAGTAGCCTACCAAAAAATCTTCTTACAGGACCTTCGTTTCTTACGGGGTTCACACTGGACGATGAAATTTGACTGTGATTCCTAGAATCTATGGGCTGGTCACGCGACAAAACCTTTACTAAATCCTGAATACTTATGCGTAAAGTAACGTCTTTCTCCAATAACCTTTTAATGACTAAATCGTTTAAAGTATTACCATTTATTTTGGAACTCAATGATACTTCGATGATTTTGTGGTAGGTTTCGAATTCATTTTCCCCGAAAAATGGCAGCTCGTTGTACAGTAAGCAGTATAGTGTCACTCCCAATGACCAAATATCCAACTTAAAGCCATCCGTCACAAAATCTCTTTTGGAATTGCCCAAATGACATAGCTCTGGTGCAATAAATGCCGGAGTACCAACAATTTTGTTCAATTCCCTCTGAAAACAATCTTCAAAATTAGCATCGCTGAAAGGTAATGATTGGGGAGTGAAAATACAACTTCCAAAATCAGAAAGTTTCGCTACTTTTTCTTCTTCATCCAATAAAATATTGGACGGTTTGATATCACGATGAATACAACCCTGAGAATGCAAATATTCCAACCCTTTTGTCATATCCTCCAGGATTTTTTTGGCAAATGTAGAAACACTACAATTTGAAATCACAATTTTTTTCCATTGCGGTAAAATATCTTCATCATCGTCACGTTTCCACTGTAGTTCACCAAGGCTGCACCAATTAGTGACTATCCAGATAGATTCGCTGAAAGGAGAGTCCAAGCATTCTATTAGTCGCACAATATGAACATTATTTCGAAGTCTTGAAGCCGCAAAAATTTCCCACCTACATTTTTCGATATTCATAAGTCTCATAGCCTCATTACCACTCATATTTGTCGTTATTTTTCCTTTACTCTTCCAAAGCTGGATTTGCCTCATTACTTGATTTACTGAATATTGCTGGGCATTCCAAGGTTTTTTTGGTATAATCTTGACAGCAACAACCTTGCCTAAAGTAGAACTGTACGCTTTTCGTACATAACCAAATTGTCCACTTCCTGCAGAGACTCCTAGCGTATATTGGTTTATAGTTTTCTTATCTTGGTCACTAACAGTTATTTTTTTCACATATGGTCGAATTTCATCCAGGATCGTGTGTATATTTTCTCCTATAATTGTACTATAGGTTGGTTTCTGTTGAGAAAAAGAAGAACCAAATGAAGATGTCTGGCTCGTAGGCGTTATCGGGGGACTATCTAACTCATCCTCTCTTATGCACGATTGCTGGGATAATGGTGCCCATTCCGGAATTAATGTCGGTATAAGCTGTCGAGGTGACATTTCATGCTAAGTAATTATTGTTAACCTGGCGTTCAAAAAATAATATCTATGCGAGTAAGTTTGTAACACCTAAAGAAGTATCATCGGGGGGTTTTCAAGGCCAAATTAGTTCATAGGACTAGAGACTGTTGCATTGTTTATTTGTTGCTACCTCATCATTCACAAATTATACGTTTAAAGTGATGTAAAATCATGCTATATACTAATTTGGCATAACCTCTGTTGAGCGGCATCATTTAATGATTTACTTCTATTTTAATAATTACTTCATTTCGAACAACTTAATAGCTACTTCAAGAAGGATCAAGTAAGTTCCTCGAAGCACTATGAATTCCGGAGGTGAAGAACCAACTATAAAGCCAAATGTATTTAATATTACTCAACTTTTAAACTCAAATGGTGAAAAACCGGGAATTGCTTGCATCTTCTTAAGTAAATTTGACATGAAAAAGGGAAATATCATAATATGGTCTAAAAGTATTAATGGTGCGGCAATTGACTTAAGCAATATTGAATTTAAATCGTTACCAGCCGGTATTCACGAACAAACTGACGATGTTGTCAATTTTGTAGTTCCTAAAGAATTAGATGTCTGTCAAACTGCCAAGACGACAACTTATGATTACGGCATCGCCTATTTCAAACAAAATTCGTTCGATATTATTGAGAATGACAATCGTATTGATAGGAGTAAAGTTCAAATGTTTTCTCTTGGTGTAATTATCGATGTCCAAAATGCCTCATCAGATAGTAAAAAGCACTTTTATAAGGAAATATACCATGCGTATGCTGCCAACAGATACTCAAGCTATCTAGAAAGTTTACTCGGTCAATGGATAAGGCAGCGTGATCTTGATAAGTTTGATATTTTTGAAAAGTTTTTTGACGAGAATAACCAAGGGCACATGGCTGAAAATTCAGTAGAAGTCTTTGAACATTCACCCAAAGAAAGACGGCATTTGGTTGAATATTTGCCATACTGGACAAGGAAGTTAGGGCCTCTCATATTTCCACTTTGGAAAGCAAGTCTCCTTCAGTCAAGGATATTGATACTAGTTCCTCAAGGAGAATCGTTCGAATTGTGCAATTCTTTGGCCTATTGTGTCTTCTTAATATCAATGCTTCCAAAAAACTTGATAGGAAACCATGTAAGCGATGAATATATTAAGCCTATTTTCACGGTATCAACATCAGATATTCCTTTTCTAGAGTCGTTCAAAAAGGGGAACGGTTATGTGGCTACGACCAGCGAGGAAATTTTGTTGTATAAGCCTGAAATTTACGACATAGTAGTCAAACTTACTTCGAGCTCAACTATAGAAGAATCACCAGAAAAAGAAGTGGAAATTCTTACCGCATCTGGTGAACAAAACAAAGCAACTCCTCTTGACTTAGAGGTGTATGAAAAACTTATACTGGGGGAGTTACAAGAGGATGCCTCTACAAATGCGACATGTCGACATCATGAGGTGACAGAACCCATATCATGGCTACAGTTTTTAATTGATGGGTTTTTTCTTTTAACTACTGCAGGCTATCTGGTAGCGCCATATCACCTTGCAAAGAATTTCAAGATTCCGAGGCACGTTTCTGGCCCAGAACCCAACAATTCAGAAATACAGATCGCTGAAAATTTAGTTCGCTATTTTCACCGCAGAACATCAAATCTGTACAACGATCTGAAGGATGTCATACAAAAAAGTGAAAATATTGATTCAGAACAACCGATTACTATCGCAGCTTCATTTTTAACCAAGTTAAATTTGGATTGCTTTAGCAAACAAGATCATCAATTCGTCAAGGATATCGCCCTTAAATGGTTCCAAAGAAGCATTGATATTAGCAACCTACCAGAATGTTTGGGAAATCTCTGTTAACCACTAGAAACGAGCTAGATCATGTGAGAGAGATAGTATATGTCTTTGTAACTGTATTTTATATTTATATGTATATGGTGAATTTTACTTAAATTCCTTGGTAGATTACATACACGACTCTGTTGCTTGTTCATTCCCTAAAAATCAGGGAATCTAGGTAAAACACATATGAACAAAGGTCTCCTTTTTTTTTTTTCTTTCATTTCTTTCATTTTTTTCATTTTTCATTTATGGAAATGTTAAGCTTTCATAAGTTCTGCATCAAAAGACTAACCACAGAGCACATGCGACAATTGAAATACCAATGACAGCGGTAATAATACCTGCACCTGCCTTTGAACCCTTAGTGATATTTAATGGTGCCAAATTTGTGGGTTGCGCTTGAGTACCTGCTGCCCCATCACCAACAGATGAACCACCATTCTCTGCCGTGTATGGTGCGGGTTTATCTAAGGCCCTCGTGTTGACCATTACTTCTAAGGCGGACATTTGTTCACCTAGACCATACATACCATCCCAAGTCCCATTGAACCAATTCAATCCACAGGTATGACCATCAGTACCTCCAGAACATGATTTAGCGGCCGCAATGGCAGATGTATTCAACCAAGACATAATTTGGTTCCTAGTTTCTGGCACTAGTTGTGCAGTGACACCTAAGAAACGGGCAAAATAGGCTTTGAAGGAACGTTGATCTGTATTACAAGAATTTGGACCTTGACAAGCAGCTTCATACACGATGCCATCATGGAAAAACACTTGGGAAGCGTTCAAGAACTCTTTGGTTCTTGTGTGCCAGAGGTCTGATCCCGTAAAGTTGTAAAGGTAGGCAGAGCCAGCCAACAGCAAACCTTGGTTATATGTCCATTGATATGAGGTAACTTTGGTGCAATTATCATCAATGCTGACACCATCGTAAACATACTTATAGGTACCATTAGAAATTAAGTTCACACCGACCATCCACTCGTAAACTTTTTCGGCCCAGTCAACATATGTTTGATTACCTGTATATCTTGCTAATCTTGCAGCTATGTGAAACAAGGCACCGTTAGAAACGGTGTTCTTGTAATCGTAACCAGAGTTCCAAACGAAAATTTGCCACCTCAAACCACCACCACAGGAATCGGCATCCCAACGCAAAGCCATGGTATTGAAAACAGCCTGTGCTAAATATAGCCATTGAGGCTCATTCTCGGGAGGATTAGTAAAGTTTCTCTCCGCGGCAGTCATAGCAGCAATACCCCAAAAGGCTTGGTCATCATTACCTTCAGTGGTAGATTGATTTAGCGGAATATAGTCATTATCATCACCAGCTTGATGTATCATTGCAGCTATAATTTCATCATTATAGGTGTCGTTATCCATGAAAAACCAGTAATCTAGCATACAGCCCCAGGCACCACCGGCTTCCCACCAATAGTACGGATCTGAAAACATACCGACCGTCTTACCATACTGATTACCAGTGTAATAATCCATTAAACCGTAGGCAATTAGTGAAGTAGCATTTTGCAAAGATTCGTAGTTGTCTAGGTCCAATTCGACGGCATTTGTAAATCTTGTTGCGAAGAGTACACCCAGTAACCCTATCACTTTATTTACTAGCATTTTTATGTGTTCGTTTTTAAAACAGACTGAAAAGAAAGAAAGCTCAGAAAAAAAGTGGTGTGTATTTTGTTGTATCCACTATTATATGTCCTGGAAAGGTTTCCCTAGCGTTTTGACCCTTTCGTATCTTGTAATTTAAGCCTCTTTTTACCAAAAATCCTCCCGTTCGCACACCTATTAAGCTGCTTATAAAATATGAGTATCAACACAGTAACAGTGAATATATAATAGATGAGCCCATTATACAAAGAGTACCTATGATCATCATGAAATCCGAGCTTTATTTCCATCTGCCAGTTTTCTTTCTGGATGTACGAAATTAAATCGCGCCTCGAACGGGTGCAAAACCGGGTGACGGGACACCGCTACGAATATAGTACGATACACTTATACATATATGGAAGCATTTATAGCGTATATTCATCGTACGGCACATTCTTTAAATAAATGATTGAATTTTTCTGAATCAACAGTTATAAGCTGAGATCCAGTGCGTTCATGAAACGGAACATCTTACATCATCAAGAGCCCAGAAGCACGGCGTAGGATTGTTTCCGCTGCTACAGACAGACATGGAAACACTGTTTTTATCAGGCCAAAGGTGATACGACAGGTCTCTTCTTGTTTCAATATTGCCTTACATATCTGCTGCCCACTCTATTTGCTTTTTCCTGCTCATTTATAGTTAACTTGATTTGAAATTACGCGTCGCGGGGAATCGCGTAAAACTCGATATTAAATCCTGTGATTTTGCAAAAGTAAATTTTTTACTATCTACATCTCTTCAATTTGTACAACTTTGACAGGACTGATAACTACCCAGGTGGAGCAACCAGTGACAGCAGGTAAAGCACAATAAGGAGAAGAAATGTTCAGGCAGTCAAAAAGAAGAATTGCCTCGAGGAAGAATTTTAGTTCATACGATGATATTGTCAAAAGCGAATTGGACGTAGGCAACACAAATGCAGCTAACCAGATCATCTTAAGTTCAAGTTCATCTGAAGAAGAGAAAAAACTTTACGCTAGGCTGTATGAGTCTAAATTATCGTTTTACGATTTACCACCACAGGGAGAAATAACATTGGAACAATTTGAGATCTGGGCAATCGATCGTCTCAAAATTCTGTTAGAGATCGAATCTTGCCTTTCAAGAAACAAATCCATCAAAGAAATTGAAACCATTATCAAGCCGCAGTTCCAAAAACTACTGCCTTTCAACACAGAGAGTTTAGAAGACAGAAAAAAGGATTACTACTCTCATTTCATTTTAAGATTGTGCTTTTGTCGTTCAAAAGAACTGCGGGAAAAATTCGTCAGGGCTGAAACGTTTTTGTTCAAAATTAGATTTAACATGCTAACCTCCACCGATCAAACAAAATTTGTTCAATCATTGGACTTACCCTTACTACAGTTTATCTCAAATGAAGAAAAGGCCGAATTATCTCATCAGTTGTATCAAACAGTTTCCGCGTCTCTACAGTTCCAATTGAATTTAAACGAGGAACATCAAAGAAAACAGTATTTCCAACAGGAAAAATTCATAAAATTACCTTTCGAAAATGTGATAGAACTGGTAGGAAACCGTTTAGTGTTTTTGAAGGACGGGTACGCATATTTACCACAATTCCAGCAATTGAATTTACTTTCCAATGAGTTTGCTAGCAAATTAAACCAGGAGTTAATAAAAACGTACCAGTACTTACCAAGACTGAATGAGGATGACCGGTTGTTACCAATTCTAAATCATCTTTCGTCGGGGTACACTATCGCGGATTTCAACCAGCAAAAGGCAAACCAATTCAGTGAGAACGTAGATGATGAGATTAATGCGCAAAGTGTCTGGTCTGAAGAGATTAGCTCAAACTATCCGCTATGTATCAAAAACCTGATGGAGGGTCTTAAAAAGAACCATCATTTGAGGTATTATGGGAGACAACAACTGAGTCTGTTTTTGAAAGGTATCGGCCTGAGTGCTGATGAAGCGTTAAAATTTTGGTCTGAGGCATTTACAAGAAATGGGAACATGACAATGGAGAAGTTCAATAAAGAATACCGTTACAGCTTCAGGCATAATTACGGTCTTGAAGGTAACAGAATCAACTACAAACCATGGGACTGTCACACTATTCTTTCCAAGCCCAGACCTGGGCGCGGAGATTATCATGGATGCCCCTTCCGTGATTGGAGTCACGAGAGATTATCTGCAGAATTGCGCTCTATGAAGTTGACCCAAGCGCAGATCATCAGTGTTCTGGATTCCTGCCAGAAAGGTGAATACACAATTGCTTGCACTAAAGTGTTTGAAATGACACACAACTCTGCATCAGCGGATTTGGAAATTGGCGAGCAAACGCATATCGCGCATCCTAACCTATACTTCGAAAGATCAAGGCAACTGCAAAAGAAACAGCAGAAGCTGGAAAAGGAAAAACTATTCAATAATGGTAATAATTAGTGAAGAAAGGGAAAAGAAAAAAACCGAAGAAATCACTAAAAAGGATTAATAGTATACGTAATTTAGTCTACTGTAAGTATGGTCAAAATTTTTTTTTAGTGGGAAAAGAAAAAAAAAGAGAAACGATAAACGCTGTACAATACCGGTGACTGCATTGCTCCGAAAACGTCCGAGATATGTATATTGTCCGAATTTTTTCATACTTTAATAGCTGGCCAGAGAAACCTTATAATTTTGTGGCTGCAAGCTATCGCGCTGTTCCTCTGTGACAGGCAACACAGAACAACTAACCGCCTGTCTTTTATGCCTGTACACTTCATTAAAATTTACCGTTTTCTTCCATTACAAGCGGGGACACTTTCCGTTTAAACCTGCAATATGTTGCAGGGCCTATCCACGCCAATTTACTGTGGCAGAAGTTACTGCAGTGGAAGAACTACCTTTTCCAGCATAGCCTCCGCCACCAAAAAATGCAGGTGCTGCGTTTTCTGGATACGTGGCTGGCCTTTAAAACGCATGGGAGGGACAGTATCTCACCGATTTGGTAATGCCGTGATGCAACCTCGAGGATCCGGTTTTCAAGAGCGGAAGTAAAAAACCGGGAAGATCTAATATTTCCTTATGCAGGTATTCTGTGACTAAAAAGTATAGAAGACTATTTTGCACCGCTCCCTGATTAGACTTCGTGCGATATTATTGATGGATATCGTCTTTATCTTTCCGTGGACCTAAAACGGCACCCCTTCGTCTAGGATAAACGCGGTCGGCTCTTTCGAAGACTAAAAAAGCAGCCACAATAACGTTACATGCAAAATCAGCCCACTCGAAGTTAGATACTGCGTAGACGGATTTGCACGATGCGATGATAAATATTAGGGACAGTGCGTGCCCACCCATAAGTTGCTGTAGAGCTTACAAATTGTAAAGACTAATTCCAATCGCACGCCCACCCCTCACGGGAATAAGTTAGAATGTTGCGGAATGAACGATAACTTCATATTAGGTAAAAGGGAAGAATGCAACGCTGCGGTCTACGGGCTTTTTTCTGCGAGACCAATTTTCTTCTTTTGTTTTTTTATTTCGATATTTAGTTTTCATGCAAACGGGTATTATTCTTGGCAGGCCATTATGTAAGAGTGTGGAAACATAATTCTTGCACATACGACGTTTTCTTAACTGTTCCTGTTTCAAGTTACGGAAACGCCTGTGGCCCAGGTAGCGTAGGCAAAATCAAGCTCAGAATGGGTTACGTAATTATGACGTTTTCGAGTGCGAGGATGTCAGAAAGGAGAGCCAGAATTATATATATATGGATGCATCTCTCTGCATATAAAATTAATTTCCCTTTCGTACAGTTCCCTACTTTTTTTTCCCTCTTTCGTTTGCAAAAGAAGGCGGCCATACTCATTAAAAACCCCTCCCCATTTTTCCTTTTTTTTTTGTTTCCATATAGGAAGAACTCTACAGCTCGAACAATACATCAAATCAATCAAGCAGTCGCTCTCGTTCTATTGTGTGTTTCTCACCACCTTACATATCTCCCCTCAGTTCCCAGCCTATAACTTTGTGGTTCTCTTCTTTTCAACTTCTTCTTCTTGACATTATACTTTAATAAGACCATTACTTCTTTTTCTTTGCTGGAATTCATAATTCATTAAGCAGAAAATATGTACCATGTTCCTGAAATGAGGCTACATTACCCCCTGGTGAACACTCAATCTAACGCCGCAATAACACCCACCAGAAGTTACGACAATACCCTTCCTTCGTTTAACGAGCTATCACACCAGAGTACAATCAATCTTCCATTCGTCCAACGCGAAACTCCAAACGCATATGCTAATGTTGCCCAATTAGCTACGTCGCCAACTCAGGCTAAATCAGGGTATTATTGTCGCTATTATGCTGTGCCTTTTCCCACATGTCCACAACAACCACAATCTCCATATCAACAAGCTGTACTTCCTTATGCCACCATTCCCAACAGCAATTTCCAACCATCTTCTTTCCCTGTGATGGCAGTGATGCCTCCAGAGGTTCAATTTGATGGATCATTCTTGAACACCTTACATCCTCATACAGAGTTGCCTCCAATCATTCAAAACACTAATGATACTAGCGTCGCACGTCCAAATAACCTTAAATCAATAGCAGCAGCGTCACCAACAGTGACAGCAACAACAAGAACACCTGGCGTCAGTTCAACGTCAGTTCTCAAACCACGCGTTATAACTACGATGTGGGAAGATGAGAATACTATCTGCTACCAAGTAGAGGCGAACGGTATATCAGTCGTGCGTAGGGCTGACAACAACATGATTAACGGCACCAAGTTGTTGAATGTCACGAAGATGACAAGGGGGAGAAGGGATGGAATATTAAGATCCGAGAAGGTTAGGGAAGTCGTGAAGATTGGCTCCATGCACCTCAAGGGTGTTTGGATTCCTTTCGAAAGGGCTTATATCCTGGCTCAACGTGAACAGATTCTAGATCATCTGTACCCGCTCTTCGTCAAAGATATAGAATCCATTGTTGATGCCAGAAAGCCCAGCAACAAGGCATCTTTGACCCCCAAATCTAGCCCTGCCCCCATCAAGCAAGAACCATCTGATAATAAACACGAAATTGCTACTGAAATTAAGCCGAAGAGTATTGATGCTTTATCGAATGGAGCATCTACTCAGGGTGCTGGCGAACTGCCCCACTTAAAAATCAACCATATCGATACTGAGGCCCAAACAAGTAGAGCAAAAAATGAATTATCATAAGCACATAACATAATCCGTTAACTCTTTGCTCTATGAACAAGAACCGAAGTTCTAGAAAGGCTGATAGGATTCGTACAATCATTTTTACGGTCGAACTTCTGTAGTTACTCGATATATAAATATAAATAACGGACATAAAAAAAGAAATTGTAACATTATAAATCATAAAATCATAATCATATCTATTTCTAACTTCTGACTATTGCGCAATTCGTTAGAGTCTTTCCACCACGTCGATTGGACAAATCTTTATCTGTCTACTTCTAATATACTGTACATCATACCTGTCTTTTTATGCTGCTATTGTGGAGGAACCGTCATCTTTTCGCGCGAAAAAACAATATGATGCCTTTTTGAAACATGTTATTATTTGATTTTTTAATGGCTTCTATTACGCGTCGTGGTTGGTGAACCTGGTACAAAATAAATAAAAAAACACCTGCTAAAAAATATCAAATAAAGTAAGGAAGGTAATACAAAAAGAGAGCGTTGGCTCGTGTTACACAAAAGCGGTTTCGAACACAATCAGAAGAAAACAACAAGGACTTTTTTGCAGCGCCAAAAAAAAGAAAAAAAAAACCAAGAGAACGAAAGCTTTATAATAGCCTTTTTTTTTTTTTAGAAAACATGAACGGATCTCCCACTCCTAAGCGATATTCATCCAAATCTTCAAGGCTTTACGACGACTACTATAACATCCCGTATCAATATTCCAATCCGACTCCAATGAATAGAGACTATAATGACGTGGGGTCACGTATCAATGCAGATAAACTGGTACCAGAGGAATACAAACGGAATACAGAATTTATCAACAAAGCTGTCCAACAAAATAAAGAACTTAACTTCAAACTGAGAGAAAAGCAGAACGAAATATTCGAACTCAAGAAGATTGCAGAAACTCTGCGCTCAAAGCTCGAAAAATATGTTGACATTACCAAAAAGCTTGAAGACCAAAACCTCAACCTACAGATAAAAATAAGCGACCTAGAAAAGAAACTTTCTGACGCTAATTCTACTTTCAAAGAAATGAGATTCCCCAAGGTCAAGGACCCCATGGTAGATGACGACCCTGTCTCCGAAAATTATGATCAGATAAATGTACCAAAACACAGAGCACCGGATGCTACAGGTAATCCTCGTACAACTAACAAAGTCTCCAATACTTCAGACCAAGATAGCAGACTAAAAGCCATTGAAAGAACCCTCTCGGTCCTCACAAATTATGTTATGAGGTCAGAAGACGGTAATAACGACAGGATGTCACCCTTACCTTCTCCTTTAAATACGATATCGCCAATAAATAATCGTCTGAATTTTCAAGAGCCAAAGAGATATAATCCAACCGTTAAGGTAAATCCGTCTGATGACGATATCATGATGTATGAAAGTGCAGAGCTGAAGCGTGTCGAAGAAGAAATAGAGGAGCTAAAGAGAAAAATACTTGTTAGGAAAAAACATGACTTAAGAAAATTGTCTTTAAATAACCAACTCCAAGAGCTGCAAAGCATGATGGACGGTGATGACAATATAAAACTTGACAATGTTTCGAAGCATAATCATGCTACGCATCGTCATTCTTCCCAATCCAGTCGCGATTACTCACCCTCTTCGGATGCTTGCTTGGAGTGTTCTAATGATTTATACGAGAAAAATAGAGTCAAGCCTGAAAATAATATGTCAGAAACATTCGCAACTCCCACTCCCAATAATCGATGATGATTTAAAAAGCAGTTAAGGAGTATGGCGCATTCTTAAAGCGTTCTGTGTAATTACGGCAAAAAATTCCATCACAAAATAGAAAGTCTTTATTTTACTTTCCATTGTTATTTTCCAACAGAAGCCGGAAACGTAAAGGCCTTTTATATTAAGTGTTTTCTCATTATAGGATATATAATAAGAATTTGTAATTGTTACTTTTCTTTCAGTTTTCATTAACTACTTTAAACCTTAGAAAATACATTCCAATCCTACGAATAGACGTATAAGTAAGGATTAATGCTATCGGAAAGCAACTTAAATAACTATAAATGGTGGATGGTTAGTGTCATAATATCTTAATGAATATCGCTTTTGACGATATAGTACTAGCAATCTGCGGTTCCAATGGAATGGCGTAAACGCATAATAATGAAGTTGGAATAAAAATATGCTATACCAACAACTTTCATCTAAGTAGTCTTTATTTGACATATATATGTATATACACCGAACAATAGATTTACCGGTGCATTTCATTATCAACCTTTAGTAGTTTGGGGGGCAGTTTTCTGGGCAATACAAAGTTTACTTTTGATGGATTATATAAAAAAAGCCATATGGGGGCCAGACCCTAAGGAGCAACAGAGGAGAATCAGATCGGTCCTGAGGAAAAATGGTCGAAATATAGAGAAATCGTTGCGGGAACTCACAGTTTTGCAAAATAAAACCCAGCAGCTTATCAAGAAATCTGCAAAGAAGAACGATGTTAGGACAGTTCGACTATATGCAAAAGAACTGTACCAAATCAATAAACAATATGATAGAATGTACACTTCCAGAGCGCAGTTGGATTCTGTTCGAATGAAGATAGATGAAGCAATCAGAATGAACACTTTGTCAAATCAAATGGCTGACAGTGCGGGCTTAATGAGGGAGGTAAATTCATTGGTTAGACTACCTCAATTGAGAAATACGATGATTGAATTAGAAAAGGAACTTATGAAATCTGGGATTATAAGTGAAATGGTGGATGATACCATGGAGAGTGTTGGGGACGTAGGGGAAGAGATGGACGAAGCTGTTGATGAAGAAGTTAATAAGATAGTTGAACAATACACAAACGAGAAATTCAAGAATGTTGACCAAGTGCCAACCGTAGAATTAGCAGCCAATGAAGAAGAGCAAGAAATTCCGGATGAAAAAGTTGATGAGGAAGCAGATAGGATGGTAAATGAAATGCGTGAAAGGCTGAGAGCTTTGCAAAACTAGAGTGTTACTGTGACTGTACAAAGAAAATAAATAAATAAGTGAATAAATAATGGTACGAATAACACAGTAAAAAGGGCACCCGTTTTTAGTGTATGGAAAAAGTTGAGTGCTTTACCCTTTTTCCATGATGACCGTTGAAACATGTACGGACTATCAAGTAATAGTGAGGGTAAAGACAGTATATACACACTTCCTTTTATTTTCGTCTCATCTTGTATTTTCATTTGAAGGACGGAATATTTACTTTTCATGGCTTGTATTTTTACTCGATTCCAACTTTTTTTCAAGCTTATCAAATTCCTTTAATGCTATTTCTTGCTCAGGATCCATGATCTGAATCACTTCTTTCACTTCATCCACATAGTGCTTCAACATGGACTCAATACCGTACTTCAAAGTCACTTCACTAGAAGAGCATGAGGTACATGCACCTTGTAATCTTAAATAAACGGTTCCAGTCTTTGGATCCCACCCACGGTAATCGATATCACCGCCGTCCTCCAAGATGGCTGGTCTTATTCTTGTATCTATCAGCTCTTCAATCAATTCGCTGACCTCTTCATCTTCTTCGGTAAGTTCAAATTTGGGCATATTTATTTTGTAGCCACCTTCTCCTTCTTCTTCTTGGACAGCATGGAATTCTTTGGATATAACATCTTCACCGTAAGCAAGTTGCTTGGTTAACAAATCTATAATTTCAGGCTTGATACTATTCCAATGGACCATTCTGTCTTTATTAATAGTGAGAAAATCATCACCTATCATTAAAGACTCCACTCCTGGACACTGCAAAAAAATTTGCTGTGCTAACTTGGAATGGTTGATGAGGTTTTCATCAGTGTTCTTAATAACTATACTCTTGGAGCCACGCGTCTGTAGCATCTCGCCATCTGTGGAGAGAAATTTTAAAGCATTTTCATTTGGAGTTGTTAAAGTCTTAATATGAATTAATCTCTGAGAATTTAAGTAAAAAATCGGAGACTTCCCCAATTTAGCCACTGATTTGAACATTGTTAGTCAATTTCTTGCTTTTTTGCTTAGATTACGCTGAGAATGCCTTCTGTATTCTAATTAGTCCGCTAAATACGCTTCTTTTTATAATGATTAATAAGCAATATTGTAAGTAGATCACTGAAATTCGGAAAACTTAAATTATTTATCACTTGATACGTTAGAAGGCTATTTCTACAATCACCAGGACTCCGCTAAGTGGTCCTATAGATTTGATGAAATGCCTGCTTTGACGGTCTTGATGATACAAGCTAACGCTTAGCATGTTACTATACTCAATGTACATTGTTTTATCCTCAAGAGACCGCAGACGTTTCAATTTTGTGTTTAAAAGAACAATGGGCAGTATATACGTAGTGCCAATTTTCTTCTATGGTGTATTATGCGCATTGAACATTGTAATATCCGTAATGTTGAATATAATTTGGGAATTGCTTCCGAATCTTCAACCTTCATGTATACCTCTTTTCGGCTAGAGTGTGGTACTTTAATTACTGCTTAGTTGTTTTGCCCGATTTAGATATTGCACCCGTGCACGTCACACATAAGCTTGGTCTTTTAAATAGTGTGTGAAAAAACGAACTTGAAGAAAAAGATAGAGCAAGATATATATAGGAGTAGGAATAGGGAGAGTGGAAAAAAAAACTTAGCCTCAAACTAATAGTCAAGAGGATCAACTATTCTGTTCAGGTTTTGCAGGTTAAAAATTGAAATAGAATATTTTCTCGGTAATTTCAAGAAACAGCTGGTAAAAAGGCAGTAAATTTACAGAAACTAAGAGTGTAAGGGCACAATGAGAGTATATCAGTTTTGCCGACCTTTCCAATTATTCACCTGCTTCTTATGCTACCTTCTAGTGTTCGTAAAAGCTAACAAGGAAAAGATAAGTCAAAAGAATTATCAAGTATGCGCAGGTATGTATTCCAAAGAAGATTGGAAGGGCAAAATAGACCCGTTTATATCATTCAATCTTAAAAAAATAAGTGGATTGAGTGATGAGTCTGATCCAGGCTTAGTCGTTGCAATCTATGATTTCCAAGACTTTGAGCACTTAGGTGTGCAATTGCCGGATGAAGAAATGTATTATATTTGTGATGATTATGCAATTGATATCGGGATTTGTGAAGAGGAGAATCGTGATGAGTTTATTGTTCAAGATGTTGTATATGATCCATATACTTCCACAAATAGATCTTTGGCCAATCCAATCATGACGTTTTCTCAAAATGAGGTCGGCCTTCATGATACTAGATACCCAATAAAAGAAACCGGATTTTATTGTGTTACTGCGTTCAGATCATCGACGTCTACCAAGTTCAACGCTGTGGTGAATTTCAGGAATGCTTATGGTCAGCTTGCGGGCACCGAGATCAACAAATTGCCACTATATGGTCTTTTGGCGGTCGCATACGTTGTGGCGATGGCGTTATATTCCTTCGCCTTCTGGAAGCACAAGCATGAATTGTTACCATTACAAAAGTATTTGCTGGCCTTTTTTGTATTTTTAACCGCAGAAACCATATTTGTATGGGCTTACTATGATTTGAAAAATGAAAAAGGTGATACTGCGGGAATAAAAGTTTATATGGTGTTCTTGTCGATATTGACGGCTGGTAAAGTTACATTTTCATTTTTCCTATTATTGATTATCGCTTTGGGCTACGGTATCGTGTACCCTAAGTTGAATAAAACGTTGATGAGGCGTTGCCAAATGTATGGTGCGTTAACTTATGCAATTTGCATTGGATTTTTGATCCAAAGTTATTTGACCGACATGGAGGCACCATCTCCACTAATCTTGATCACCTTGATTCCTATGGCGCTTGCATTAATCATATTTTACTACATGATTATTAGATCCATGACAAAAACAGTTATCTATTTGAAAGAGCAAAGGCAGATCGTAAAATTGAACATGTACAAGAAGCTACTATACATCATTTATGCGTCCTTTTTGAGTGTACTAGCTGGTAGTATAGTTTCGTCATTTATTTACGTTGGCATGAACACTATTGATATGATTGAGAAGAACTGGAGGTCAAGGTTCTTCGTTACTGATTTCTGGCCTACGTTAGTGTATTTCATTGTTTTCGTTACCATCGCGTTCTTATGGAGACCAACAGATACTTCATACATGCTAGCCGCATCCCAACAACTACCCACAGACCCAGAAAATGTCGCGGACTTTGACTTGGGCGATTTGCAATCGTTTGACGATCAAGATGACGCAAGTATCATCACTGGTGAGCGTGGCATAGACGAGGATGACCTCAATTTGAATTTTACTGATGATGAAGAAGGACACGATAATGTAAATAACCATAGCCAAGGCCACGGGCCAGTGTCTCCCTCTCCAACAAAATAACGCTACCTCCAGCAGATTTGATTAGGTGATGAGACAAATAGTTTCTTCGAGGGCAGTCACGAAATGTTTACAAGCGAAAAGAAAGAAATTATGAACCATATGCACTTCTGTTCAATGCGATGTGAATATGAATATGAATATAAATATGAATATAAATAAATAAATAAATAAATGCGTTGCACGTTTCTTTTCATTTATTTGTGCGTGCTTTTACCTGTTTATAACTGTAGTCACCAAAGCTATGCTATACTCTAGACCTAACTTTTTCGTTTTGTATTTATTTAGCCGCTCGCTGGAGTTTTTTTTTTTTCGGTGATAAGATGATTTATATCAAACCGAAACAAGCGAAAAGTTTCTGTTCATCGACTATAAAATGGAAGAGAAAATTGGTCCATAGACTTTTCATGTGTACTTGTTTATGAGAAGAGACGCAGGAAGACCAGAAGTGAGGAATTCCCTTTGTTCAAGGATGAACAACGAAGCCAGATAACGTAAGGTTGCGCGCTGCATCAGTGCTAACCTTATTAGCTTTCTCTGGCTTTTTCGGTCTTTCCTATGTAACATAACATGTATATTCTATTTGTTTATGATGAGACCACGTCCTTAGTGACAATGCTATAAACCCAGCTCTTCGATTCGTTTTTAATGAAAGGGAGAAGATTTTTTTGTCAAACGCTCTGAGTAATAGAATATACATGCGACAACATTTGTAGTTACTTGTCTTACGCTTCCTAGGGAACGGATCATCCGAGTAGAATATCATTTTACGGGATCACTTTATTCGGTGTGATTGCTCGTTAAGCCGCACGACCATTTTATGGGCACGCTTCCGCAAGTTGGTTCTTTCATCAGAAGCTTTACCACGATTGGCAAGTCATGTAGCATGTGCGCTAACATCGTTTATCGTTTTCTGTGACGTGGCTTATGAGCACCAGAGACGAATAATCAACAGTACATCAAACAAAAGCTACGTCACCTCACCAATAATCCGAGCTTCTTGAAATGGCAGGTATTGGATTCATAAAATATGTCGCTGCTTTGTGCATTTTCCTTTAGTTTTTTCCTTTTTTTTCATGTAGCTAACTAAGCAAGACGATTATGGGAAGGGACCTTTTAAGGAAAAACAGGAAAAAAAAATAGTAGCAACTAGTAAAAATTCAAAAAATAAAATAAGTCAAAATAAGAACACATCAGTTAGGAACCGTGCTTGGAGTTTTGAGACTGGAGTATTGTCCATCCAACATATTCTGCTCTTTCACCATAGACTTCGTTGGAAATCGCCTCTCCCTTGTACTATATTGTGCAGAACCGTTCCCGCAATTTTCATTGGTGCAATAATAACACGCTTCTTCGATTCTCACATTTGTCAAGAAGCTGTACTCTTCTCTCAAACTCCAATATATTTCAAATTATGAACGAGCTGAACACTGTTTCGACTAACTCCAGTGACTCCACCAAGAACGGTGGTACATCCAATAGTCCCGACGATATGGACTCCGCAGCAGCAGCAAGTCACGCAATAAAGAAAAGAACAAAGGCCTCCCGGGCCTGCGATCAGTGTCGTAAAAAGAAGATTAAATGTGACTACAAAGATGAAAAGGGGGTCTGCTCAAACTGCCAAAGGAATGGAGACCGTTGTAGTTTTGATAGGGTTCCTTTGAAAAGGGGACCCTCGAAAGGCTATACGAGGAGCACCAGCCATCCAAGGACTAACGAAATACAAGACCACAATAACTCAAGGTCGTATAATACGTTTGATAATAGTAACAATACCCTGAATAATAATACGGGCAATAGCGGCGACAACGGTATAAACAGTAACACAGTTCCAAGTACCCCTTCGAGATCTAATTCAGTTTTATTGCCCCCACTGACACAGTACATTCCCCAGGCTGGTGGCATTCCTCCTAGTTTCCAAAATCCAGCGATACAATCAACTATGCCCGCGGGTAATATTGGCCAACAGCAGTTTTGGAAAGTGCCCTACCATGAGTTTCAACACCAAAGAAAAGGATCTATCGATTCTTTGCAAAGTGATATATCGGTAAGAACATTAAATCCCAACGAGCAGTTGTCTTATAACACCGTTCAACAGTCTCCCATAACGAATAAACATACTAATGATTCTGGAAATGCAAACGGAAGTGTCACCGGCTCAGGCAGTGCCTCTGGTAGTGGTGGTTATTGGTCCTTTATAAGAACTTCTGGTTTACTAGCTCCTACTGATGATCATAATGGGGAACAGACAAGAAGATCAAGTTCCATACCTTCTTTGCTACGAAATACTTCAAATTCTCTTTTACTAGGTGGCCAGCCTCAGCTTCCCCCACCTCAGCAACAATCGCAGCCACAAGCACACCAACAAAAGTTGCAACAAGGACAGAACCTATACTCGTATTCTCAATTTTCCCAGCAGCAACCGTACAACCCATCGATATCATCTTTTGGCCAGTTCGCTGCTAATGGTTTTCATTCTAGACAAGGATCAGTCGCCAGCGAGGCTATGTCTCCCAGTGCACCTGCCATGTTTACTAGCACATCTACAAACCCCGTAAATGTTGCACAGCAAACACAAAGACCTCAAGGACAGCAGGTACCGCAATTTTCATCTGAGTTGGATGGAAATAAAAGGCGACAATCAGCCCCCGTATCAGTAACATTATCCACGGACAGGCTGAATGGTAATGAGAATAATAATGGTGAAATTAACAACAATAATGGCAGCAATAATAGCGGTTCTTCTAAGGATACATCTCAACATTCCCAAGAATCTGTAACTACACCAGCGGCTTTGGAAGCATCCAGCCCTGGATCAACGCCACAGAGAAGTACAAAAAAACGCAGAAAAAGTTACGTATCTAAGAAGACAAAACCAAAGAGAGATTCATCTATATCTATAACATCGAAAGATTCTGCTCACCCAATGACCACTTCATCAACTATCGCGTATGGACAGATATCCGATGTAGATCTAATAGACACCTACTATGAGTTCATACATGTAGGATTTCCGATCATACCTTTAAACAAAACGACCTTGACCAGTGACTTATTGTTAGTTAACACACAGCCAATTTCCAATATACACGAAGTCAATTCATATGTTATTTTGTGGTTTAGAAATTCATTGGAATTGTTAGTTCGTGTTGCTCTGAAACAAAAGCCAGGTGGCAAGTTTTTCGATAATATTGTTGGCGTGGCTTTGTCGCCAAGTAATGACAACAACAAAGCTGGGTTCACTACAGCCACGGCAAGGGATGATGCTGAAAAAACAAGACGTGATTCACATAATGAAGTACAGGATACTTTGGAAGTGCAAAGCGTTTTTATTGCCGCCCTCAATGAATGTTTCCAAAAAATCGTGGATATTCATCCCAAATTCAGAGAAAACAACGACCAAATTTCGCCGAAGATCAAAGTCATTTATTTATCTACTTTTATTCTTTTAAATTACATTTTGGCATTTGTTGGATACGATAACTCATTTGTACTTGGAATGTCGGTGACAATTTTTAACGAATTTAAATTATACAAACTTCTATTATTTCCGGAGCCGGATATAAATGATGTGAAGCCTCCAGTTGATGAAGAGGTCAGCACTGGTAATGGGAATACAAAAACGTCCGAATTTGAAATTGGATCTGAAAGTGCTGGGCATATGAATCCATCCAATTCACCAAATTCCATGGACGAAAACATTAGTCACTATTCAGTGTTGTTTAAAAGATTATACGTTTTGCTTTCAGTGTTTGATTCTTTACAAAGCTGTGCATTCGGTGGTCCCAAGCTATTAAACATTTCCATCCAAGGTTCTACAGAAAGATTTTTTTCTAATGATTTGGGCTCAAAATGGTGCCTGGAACAAAGCCAATTGAGACTGAAAAGCGTCTTGCAAAGCTTGAAATTGGGTGAATTGATGAGTGAGCTTACCAGGAATAGAATATCAATGAACGGCAATAGGAAGCCTGGGTTCGATATTACGAACTCGTCTTCACTCTTATCGGAATATGTGGAAACTCAACCTCTATCCGTAGCACAGTTATTTTGCAAGCTATTAATTGGCAAACACAATTTCATCAATTGCTTATTATCATTATACGATTCAGAAGCAGGAGTCTATTCAGATTTGACATTGGATTTGAGTTCGAAAATAGCAGACTCTCTGTGCTCATTGATATCAATAATTTTGCAAGTATTGACGTTGATATTAAGACTGAATCCTACGAACAGTATTGATTTTAATTATAGACCACCGAACCCACCCGCTAATAATCCGACAGTGCAAGAGGGCCCATCTGCTATGGGCTCGTCTCCAGTCGCTGGGAACCTTAGCGCTGCACCTCCATCGGAGGGGAATCCAGATTTTTACAAGAAATTACTAGGCCTGAAACAAGACACTGGCACTATCCTTTCAGACCTTTGCCGGGGGATAATTTCCCCCTTTGCTATTGCTATCCTGCACGAGGTCTACAACATCACTGAACTGGTCAAGCAGATGCCTACATCACTCATTAGCATTATGATGACGGCAACTACAACGCAGAATACTCAGGACACCAAGAAGTCGCAGGACCTGGTCATGAAGCTGTCAAACTCGATGAATGAAGTAGTTCAAATCACCAGCGTGCTGACAATGATCAAGCCATTCAAGATCTTCGAGCACGAGCTTAATAAGCCCATAATGTCCCTGACAGGAGGACTTTCGTCCACGACCAGAAACGACGTCATGTGGCCAAAGTCGGGCCAAGGCCTCCGCGAGTCATCAGTCATGAAGACATTGCTTGATGAACGCCGTACTTCTGGTACACAACCGACAACGGCGCCAGTAGCCGCAGAGGAACCCAGGCTTGAGAACGTTGCCCTGGAAAATTTCGTTAGTATCGGCTGGAAGCTGTTGGACGATTCCGAGTTAGGCTGGTATTGACAGGTAACTATGCTCCCTTCTCCTGTAGGTCAGGTTCTCCCTTCTCCTCAGGCAGAAATTCGCGTAAAGAACTACCATGCAATGAATGACCAATTTAAGTAAAACACATAAATAATACTTACTTACACATATACACACTAGCTGTTTTAACCTGTAACAATACTGCCTTGTCAGAGTGCGCACGGCCTTTTACTCTGGTGCTCCACCATCTTCCACGGTATTCGAGAGTCGCCAAGCTCAGGGGCGCATGCAGACAATGGGCGGGGAGCACCTTCTTCTTTCACAGCTAAAGGGGTCTTTCTTTCTCCTACTTTTGGCATACTTTTTCAGGGGCAGAAGTCCTTATTACGCACGTTGCTACCGCCGGCTTGCTGTTACACCTGGTGCCATCACTATTGCCATTGCCATTGCTACAGATTCAATTCCGGCGCTTGCAAAGTCCAAAGTTCTGGTGTCGGTTTGTTCTCACACAGATCCCTGTACAGCGTCTTGTAACCTGATCCCCTTCCCCCGCCCCTTCTCGAACAGCCTGACGCGCTTCCTCTTTTGTTTGGGCTCGGCCCGTTTTTGCATTTCCTTTCCCTGTTTTGGATTGAGTATATAAATCTAAACAAACAACAAAGTTCTTCCAGCAGGTACCATGAGATTGAAGTTACGGTTTTAGGAGTTGGAGATTCAATTTCTGGTTCTTTCCACATCAGCAACGTTAAAAGGCCTAGTCCTCTTCCGATTATATAATATAACTTCCACAGCAAGTGTACCATAACATAATAATGTCCACTAAGAAGCACACCAAAACACATTCCACTTATGCATTCGAGAGCAACACAAACAGCGTTGCTGCCTCACAAATGAGAAACGCCTTAAACAAGTTGGCGGACTCTAGTAAACTTGACGATGCTGCTCGCGCTAAGTTTGAGAACGAACTGGATTCGTTTTTCACGCTTTTCAGGAGATATTTGGTAGAGAAGTCTTCTAGAACCACCTTGGAATGGGACAAGATCAAGTCTCCCAACCCGGATGAAGTGGTTAAGTATGAAATTATTTCTCAGCAGCCCGAGAATGTCTCAAACCTTTCCAAATTGGCTGTTTTGAAGTTGAACGGTGGGCTGGGTACCTCCATGGGCTGCGTTGGCCCTAAATCTGTTATTGAAGTGAGAGAGGGAAACACCTTTTTGGATTTGTCTGTTCGTCAAATTGAATACTTGAACAGACAGTACGATAGCGACGTGCCATTGTTATTGATGAATTCTTTCAACACTGACAAGGATACGGAACACTTGATTAAGAAGTATTCCGCTAACAGAATCAGAATCAGATCTTTCAATCAATCCAGGTTCCCAAGAGTCTACAAGGATTCTTTATTGCCTGTCCCCACCGAATACGATTCTCCACTGGATGCTTGGTATCCACCAGGTCACGGTGATTTGTTTGAATCTTTACACGTATCTGGTGAACTGGATGCCTTAATTGCCCAAGGAAGAGAAATATTATTTGTTTCTAACGGTGACAACTTGGGTGCTACCGTCGACTTAAAAATTTTAAACCACATGATCGAGACTGGTGCCGAATATATAATGGAATTGACTGATAAGACCAGAGCCGATGTTAAAGGTGGTACTTTGATTTCTTACGATGGTCAAGTCCGTTTATTGGAAGTCGCCCAAGTTCCAAAAGAACACATTGACGAATTCAAAAATATCAGAAAGTTTACCAACTTCAACACGAATAACTTATGGATCAATCTGAAAGCAGTAAAGAGGTTGATCGAATCGAGCAATTTGGAGATGGAAATCATTCCAAACCAAAAAACTATAACAAGAGACGGTCATGAAATTAATGTCTTACAATTAGAAACCGCTTGTGGTGCTGCTATCAGGCATTTTGATGGTGCTCACGGTGTTGTCGTTCCAAGATCAAGATTCTTGCCTGTCAAGACCTGTTCCGATTTGTTGCTGGTTAAATCAGATCTATTCCGTCTGGAACACGGTTCTTTGAAGTTAGACCCATCCCGTTTTGGTCCAAACCCATTAATCAAGTTGGGCTCGCATTTCAAAAAGGTTTCTGGTTTTAACGCAAGAATCCCTCACATCCCAAAAATCGTCGAGCTAGATCATTTGACCATCACTGGTAACGTCTTTTTAGGTAAAGATGTCACTTTGAGGGGTACTGTCATCATCGTTTGCTCCGACGGTCATAAAATCGATATTCCAAACGGCTCCATATTGGAAAATGTTGTCGTTACTGGTAATTTGCAAATCTTGGAACATTGAAGGTGCGGCTTGCAATCCCTTTTTTACTTTCAATTCTCCGTTAGGTTATTTATTCTACTACACGCAGTTTTTTTTTTTCAATGGGTTATATATCTCTAATATATACACATTTATATGTTTAGACTTATACAGAAGCAAAAAAAAATGCAAAAGAAGCTTAGTGTTCATAATTCTTCACTCACGTCATGTTATATATTTGTTAAGCGTAGCTTCAGTATATATAGAGATTTTCCTTTGGCGGGGTAAGGGTCTGTGAACTTTAGGGAAATAGAATAAACGTAAGTTAAAGGTGACAAGCTCGGATCGTCATCTTTCAATTATCACCCCAAAAGATATTGTAAAAAAGCAAGTTCAATCTCGTTTGTTACATTTGTCCCGTATTTCTACTAATTCAGGCAAAAAAGGAAAGTCCTACAGCAAAAGAGGCAAAAGTACAGTATGGAAATCGATGGCAACACTCTGGTGTTCATAATAGTGATCCTTTTCCTATTTTTCTCCTCACCGGGTGGTGATGGTGTGTCTTCTCAATATGAGTTCAATCAACTCCAGAGACTCAAGCAGCAGTTCCGAACAGAGCACAATACGTTCGTCAATATGACATATACAGATAGTTTTCGAAATATTACCGGGCTTAAACTCAGCTACCAAGACATGCTGAATAATCCTCTCCAAAATGCCACTTACCCACTACCAGGAAAAGATTATGATCGATGGTTTCCCAATCAAAACTACATGGTTTTGCCCAACGATGTCATAGAGGCCATAAATACTGAAGTCTGGAATACTTCGAATGATGACGCTTCCAACCTTTTCCCTCCCAATATTACAAGCACCCTGTTAGGTAAAATCGACCTTGTATCAAATAACAAGTACGAAAAGATAAGGATGCCTGTACCCAGATTCTATGAGCCGGCAACTGATTTTTCAGAGGATATTCCTCCTGAAGGTGAGACGTACTGGTCTGAGTGGCCTTCGTATGGCGAACTTCATAATGTGAGTTTTCAGCATGGCGAAATAGCTATTCAAATTTCTCATATGAGCAATCTTCAGGACAATAATAATTACTTAAGGAGAAATTTCATAAATAAGAAAAATGACCGTTGGAAGTTGTTAAATCTTCAGATTGATTTCTCAGATAAGGCTGAAAAGGAAAAGCATTCCATATACTCGAAGGCTGTATATGACATTCAACGTGGTAGAATTCTTTCTATTTCTCAGAGTTCTAAATTTCATTCATTGTTCGCCCTTCCTCATTACATGTCCTTCCAGAATGATTATAATGAGAAAATATTTAATGATGTCAAGGAACTCGTTGATGAATTTTGGAATTTCACGGATTACACAGATGTCATGACCATGAAAGACGTACAGGATGCTTATAATAATGCCAACTTTAAATGTGAGTATTTGATTTTTCTTCAGTTGGAACCATGGAATCAATACACAAGAGATCAGATCAAGTTAATAGATGATGAATTGAATTGGCCCCTGGGGCGTCCGGCAAATCTGTCTAGTTTACCGCCCATAAATGTTGTCTCTGGATTACTGTATTCTCCAGACTGTGGCGTACGATTAGGGCTTCATAACGTAAAGGGTACACGGTACGAATTAAAAATAATGTCGATCAGAAAACATCTATTGTTCGGTATTGCATTATTTGCAGCCCAGATATACTTATTGCTTACTCAGATGCATCATACAAATACCCCCTCCATGGTCAACAAAATCTCATTCTATTGTTTCTCAATGATAAACTTAGTCGATGGTTCCTTGGCCACTTTGTACTTTGTTGCAGCTAGTGTCGTTCCCGAATTGTACTTGCCCCTAGTTATAAGTGCTTTTTCGTGCTTTATCTTGGCATCTATTTTTGAAATACGCTACTTAATTTCAATTTACGCTTCACAGGTTAACGAACAGAATGTTGGGATTATCAACCTCCTGCGTGGTAACACTGGCACATATGATGAGAATAGGCCAAGACCCGCATTCATTCCCGATGAAGGGTCTATCGGTGGCTCGTTATATGGTAGGTTTTTCTTTATGCTAATCATTTTCACATTTTTGATATTGAGTTCAACTTCATGGCCCCGTCAGCTAAGGATGGTATTTGAGTATATCCTAATCTTCATATTAAACTCATATTGGATCCCTCAAATTTTCCGTAACGCTGTTAAAGGTATTCCTTCAAGAAGAGAAAGAGCAAGATCTAGCATTGGAGGAAATAGAAGTCAAAACAAAATGCCATTACTGTGGAGTTTTGTAATTGGTACAACAATAATTAGAAGCTTGCCCGTTGTGTATGTTTTCACTTACTCCTCTAATGTGTTCAGGCACCATAAAGATGTTCATTTCGTCGTATTTTTATCATTGTGGCTACTGTTTCAAATTAGTATACTGTATTCTCAAGATGTATTGGGATCGCGCTGGTTCTTGCCTAAGCACACAATACCTGATGGATATTCGTATTTCAAGCCCCTTTCAAACGAGTATATATCGGAGCATGGTGGTGGAACTGCTGAACATACCGTTGATTGCGCGATATGTATGTCTGATGTTCCAATTTACATAGAGGAAATTCCAGAAACTCATAAGGTGGATCAGCACTCTTACATGGTCACGCCTTGTAATCACGTATTTCATACTTCGTGTCTAGAAAACTGGATGAGTTATAAGTTACAATGTCCTGTGTGTAGGTCACCGTTACCTCCGTTGTAGATAGCATCTCTTGATCCTAAGAACTATATACTGTATTTGTATTCAAGATCCAAGATACCGTGACATTTCCTATTTGTCAACCATTGCAATAAGAAATTTTAAATGAATAGTGCATTAACTTTTTATTACCACTAAAGTAGTTTTGCTTAAACATACAATAGGCAAACTAGACTTGGGATAATTCACAAGCGTTTTTAGTGTTACCCTTTTTCCGTATGACACATTTTTCGAGGAATTATTGGGAAAATATTGCTGATCAAGATCCATTGAGGTGAATCTAAATCGCTCCGACTCCAAGTTGGGGAATCTTAAGACCGTCACTGCCTTCCAATTACACTGCTTTTGTTTCTTTGACAATAAGAACGCAAAAGTAAATTTCTTTTTTTTAACAAATTATGACACATCCTGTAGCAGTGAAGGCATGTCTATTTGACATGGATGGTCTTCTCATCAACACAGAGGATATTTATACTGAAACTTTAAATGAAACTCTCGCAGAATTTGGTAAGGGACCTTTAACTTGGGATGTGAAGATTAAATTGCAAGGGCTTCCGGGACCGGAAGCAGGAAAAAGGGTGATCGAACACTACAAATTACCAATAACTTTAGATGAGTACGACGAAAGAAATGTTGCACTGCAATCTCTTAAATGGGGTACTTGCGAATTTCTTCCCGGTGCATTGAATTTGTTGAAATACTTAAAGTTAAAGAACATTCCTATTGCATTATGTACGTCTTCGAACAAGACTAAATTTCGCGGCAAAACAAGTCATTTAGAGGAAGGTTTTGATCTTTTCGATACCATTGTCACTGGTGATGATCCAAGAATTGCAAAAGGTAGGGGTAAGCCTTTCCCGGACATTTGGCAGTTGGGTTTAAAGGAATTGAATGAGAAGTTTCATACCGATATTAAGCCCGATGAGTGTATAGTGTTCGAAGATGGTATTCCAGGCGTAAAATCAGCCAAGGCATTTGGTGCACACGTTATTTGGGTCCCCCATCCAGAAGCACATGCTGTTTTGGGGGACACAGAAGCTTTGTTAGCCGGTAAAGGTGAACTATTGTCTTCTTTGGAAAAACTGGAAATGTCCAAATATGGACTGTGAATTTCCAGTATTTACGTAAACAATATATTTGTATATTGCACTAAGTATAAAAAGGGATGATTTGTATTTGATTTATCACACTACTTTATGTGGTGAGCTCAGTTATTTTTGTATAATATACTATAGTACATGTTTGGGTTTTTATCGTTTTATTTCAATCTCATTACAATAAAATATTATAGTGAACATGCACATCGAAAGGAAAGATTGCAATAGCTGGTGTTCAAAAGCTTTGTGCAAATGAATTCAGACACGAATGCATTTAAGGACATAAGAATTTCATGTGTTGAACTTTCTAGGATCGCTTTTTTACCCACCGAATCATTTGATCCAAATTCATTAACGCTATTGGCATGTTTAAAAAAAGTTGAAGAGAAGTTATCAGCATACGAAGACGATTCACTTTCGCCAAAATTTGCAGATTATGTTTTTGTTCCTATCGCGAGTTTATTGAAACAGCCAGCTCTCGGCGAGTCTCAAACAGAATACGTCCTACTAATTATATTTCATCTCTTACGGACATGTTGGTCATCTGATGGTAAATTCTCCGAGCAATTGGGACAACAACTGTTCCCCTTGATCACATTTTTAGTCAGTTCTGATAAAGATAATCAAAAATTAATTACTAGATCAGACGAGTTCAAGTACGCTGGTTGTTTAGTCTTGCATCAGTTTTTCAAATCAGTAAGATCGCAAAGGTACCATAAAGAGTTCTTTTCGAACTCAAAACCTAATTTACTTCCCGCTCTAGGACATTCTGTTACCATTCTGTTGAAAATTCTGGAGCAATCGCCCCAAAATAATGAGCTTCAATTCAAAGCTTTGGCATCCTTAGAAGTACTATTTCAGGACATAATATCTGATGGTGAAATGCTTTCCTTTATTCTTCCGGGGAACGTTTCTGTTTTCGCTAAGATACTTACTAAACCAGGCCGTCAAATACATTATAAGGTGTGTGTTCGCACGCTAGAGGTTCTGGCAAAATTATTGGTTTTGGTTTACGATGATTTTAGTTTGGATATCAAAGTAAATAAGTTAACAGATATTCGAGAGTTGAGCGATACAAAGTTAAAACACGAGATAAATCAATCATTTATGTTTAATGGACCTATTGTTTTGTTACGCACAGATGGGAAGACGCATAGAGATACAAGTTGGTTGACGGCAACTTCTGGGCAAATCAATATTGCTTTGGAGGCCTTTATACCCAAACTATTAAAACGTAATAATGAATCAATTGATGAGGCATTAGCGACATTTGTATCAATCCTTTTAACTAGATGTGAAAATTCCTTAAATAATTGTGAGAAAGTGTTGGTATCCACTTTAGTACATTTGGAGCGTGATCCGATGTCCAAATTACCATCGCATTTGGTAAAATTAAAGGAAGTTGTCAATGAAGACCTGCACAAGCTAAGTGACATTATTCGGTTTGAAAATGCAGATAGGTTATCATCTTTATCATTTGCAATCACTATTCTAGAGAAAAATAACGAAAGAGATACGATGATCAATGAGGTAGTTAGATGTTTATTTGAATCGCTTAATGAATCTATTGAGCCACCAAGTTTGATCAATCATAAAGAGAGAATAATTGAACAAAGTAGTCAATTAACAACTACAGTAAATTTCGAAAACTTGGAAAGTACGAATGCTCTGATTGCTTTACCAAGATTATCAGAAGACATGTCACTCAAACTGAAAAAATTTACATACCATATGGGTTCTTTGTTGTTAGAAAGACATATTCTCAACGATGTGGTGACAGAGTTGATTTCAGAACAAGTTGATTCACCAAGAACGCAGAAGATAGTTGCGCTGTGGTTAAGCACCAATTTTATAAAGGCTATGGAAAAGCAACCGAAGGAGGAAGAAGTCTATCTACAATTTGAATCTGATGCCAACTATTCCTCTTCCATGGTTGAAGAAGTGTGTTTGATTGTATTGGAATTTTGCAATGAACTTTCTCAAGACATTAGCATGGAGATTGAAGGTAAAGGCATAAAAAAAAGTGATGAGTTTGCCGTATGTACAGTTTTATTCTCTATTGAAACGATTTGTGCGGTAATGAGAGAAGAATTTCAACCAGAATTGATTGACTATATATACACAGTAGTTGACGCCTTGGCATCACCGTCCGAAGCCATTAGGTATGTGGGCCAATCCTGTGCATTGAGGATAGCAGATACCCTATATCATGGGTCTATCCCAAACATGATCTTAAGCAACGTAGATTATCTTGTAGAATCTATTTCCTCAAGATTGAATTCTGGGATGACTGAACGAGTGAGCCAAATATTAATGGTGATTTGCCAATTGGCTGGCTATGAAACCATTGAAAATTTTAAAGATGTTATTGAAACGATATTTAAACTACTGGATTATTATCATGGATATAGTGACCTCTGTCTTCAATTTTTCCAACTATTTAAAATCATCATTTTGGAGATGAAGAAAAAATATATCAATGATGATGAGATGATTTTGAAAATAGCTAATCAACACATTTCACAAAGTACTTTTTCGCCCTGGGGTATGACCGATTTTCAGCAAGTACTCAATATAATAGATAAAGAGACACAGGTTAAAGATGACATAACAGACGAGAACGACGTCGATTTTTTGAAGGATGATAATGAGCCCAGTAATTTTCAAGAATATTTCGACTCCAAATTAAGAGAGCCAGATAGCGACGACGATGAAGAAGAAAGAGAAGAAGAGGTGGAAGGAAGTTCTAACGAGTATACTGACCAGTGGACGTCACCTATACCATCAGATTCATACAAAATACTATTGCAAATTTTGGGTTATGGGGAAAGATTATTAACCCATCCATCAAAACGATTAAGAGTGCAAATTCTTATTGTTATGAGGCTTATATTTCCCTTGCTATCAACACAGCATAATCTGTTGATAAGGGAGGTTGCTAGTACATGGGACTCCATCATACAGTGCGTCCTATGCTCTGATTATTCGATCGTTCAGCCCGCATGTTCATGCGTGGAGCAGATGATAAAATATTCTGGTGATTTTGTCGCCAAGAGATTCATTGAACTTTGGCAGAAACTGTGTCAGGATTCTTTTATATTGAAAGAACTGAGGATTGATCCAACGGTGCACAACCATGAGAAAAAATCGATTAGTAAGCATGTCAAATTCCCACCAGTAACTGAAAATGCGCTAGTATCGATGGTACATATGGTGCTGGAAGGGGTCAAAATTACAGAGTATTTAATTTCTGAGGCGGTACTTGAACAAATAATATATTGTTGTATTCAGGTTGTTCCAGTGGAGAAAATATCAGCTATGTCATTGGTAGTGGGGGATATCGTGTGGAAAATAAGAAATATAAATTAAACTTATGTGGCTAAACATATGCATTTGTAGATGGTAATACAGTGGTTTATTATTGCTCACATTGTTCACACCAGTGACTACAGTGATTACATTAAGTAATTAGACAATAAATGTTATGAGTGATCCAGAATGAGGAATGATATGTGACTTCAGAATTAGCAGGGCAGCTAAATTAAAGATCTTTTAATTCAATTTTAGCTTACGATTTATATCTATGAAAGACATGAATTGTCACTTTGGGTAACCAATGATATCGGTGACTGCTATTTATACCTATCTCATACTATATTAAGAAGACCAGCTTTTATTCTCGGTTGGTAGTACCATTGGTCTACTAATCATCAACAATATATTCTAATAAGGTATTATGTACATATATATATACATATCACCAGCTCGGCCAGGCATTGGAAAACAGAAGAAACACCTCTCATGATTGAAATGGGATAAACACGTTAATCAACAGGGACTATGTTGCAGGTGAAATATTAGCAATTAATAAGAAGGGAATAATCGCATATTACAAATGAAGCGATAGAACAGACAGTGTCCAAGTAATGATAATTTAACCAATATAGGCAAGTATTAGTATTTTCCTAAAAAAAAGCAAGATTATATACACGGAATGGAGGAGCAGTAGCTACTTCAGATTCGGAGTTCCCTTACACTTGGAGAAGTAAGTCTGCTATCCTGAAAATATCCGTTATACTAAGGACTCGAGTAATAGCGGGCGTCTTGACAATCCTAATATCCTTAGGGTGGTGACTAGCACTCACCTTTGTTGGAGTGAAATCGTAATATCATCTATTGACTAGTATTTATGTTATTAGTACACATTATCCCATGCGGCGTCAGAAGATGACATAAAAACTGAGAAACAGTCAGAAGACTCAATGGAAGCGCAGAATCTCGGAACTAAACTAGTTGTCCAGGTATTTACACGTTTAACTGGTTTGTCTAGGCAGGGTATCGTTTGATGTAATAAATTTTGTCTGCTTTGTAACGAGTGTTTCTGACATGTTTCAAACATATTTTATGTGTAAGTTGATAAGTCGCCTAGTGTATCGTACAACTATGCCATTTTAAAATGATCAATTTTACTGTTGTATTACGGGCTCGAGTAATACCGGAGTGTCTTGACAATCCTAATCTGAACAGTCTTAGGGAAGTAACCAGTTGTCAAAACAGTTTATCAGATTAATTCACGGAATGTTACTTATCTTATATATTATATAAAATATGAATCATACTAAGTGGTGGAAGCGCGGAATCTCGGATCTAAACTAATTGTTCAGGCATTTATACTTTTGGGTAGTTCAGCTAGGGAAGGACGGGTTTTGTCTCATGTTGTTCGTTTTGTTATAAGGTTGTTTCATATGTGTTTTATGAACGTTTAGGATGACGTATTGTCATACTGACGTATCTCATTTTGAGATACAACATTTACAGATTAATAGGTTTCGTGGTCTAGTCGGTTATGGCATCTGCTTAACACGCAGAACGTCCCCAGTTCGATCCTGGGCGAAATCAATTAATTTTTTGGCTTCATCACGCTCGTCAGTTGAGCTCGCACAGCATCAGAGGCAAACTTGAATTTGGCTTAAGTATATTACAAAAAACAAGGAGGGAAGACTACACACATGCGTATATATATACAGGCAAATTTATATAGACCGAAGTTAGAAAAAGGGAAAGAAAAATTATTATTAAATAAAGTAAAATTTGTAGTAATAGGAAATAGAGTAGTACAATATAAAACAAATGTTGAAAAAGGAATTCCTTATTCTCGTTGTTTGCGTGGGATAATGTTACAGTGGAAAACTAAAGTTGTTTATTTGTTATTCATTTTTTATGATCGAACCATTTGTAGTGGGGTCAGCCAATAACATGTGTTGTTGTTGTTGCTGCTGTTGTTGTTGGAGCGGCTGCTGCTGTAATGAAATCGGAGGAGAAACGGGCGTATTTGGGTTGGTACTGTTACTGTTGCTTCCGGTAACTGAGTCGATGGCATTTGCGGTTATGTGCTCGATACTGTCTTGGTTCTCCATGATTTTAGTGTCCATATTCAAATTCATGTTCATGGCCTTATGTGAGTGACCGGTTGGGTTACCGTTTGGATCATTTTCGTCGGGATAACAACTTTCCCATTCCTTTAATCTTTTCTTGTAAGTTTCAGTGTATTCCGCCTTTTTGGCAGGGTCTAACTCGCGCCATCTTTCACCGATTATCTTGGTAATTTCGATTAAACCTTTATCAGGATTTTCCTTGACGACGGTAGGTCTAATCTCCTGGGTGAACTGAATAAAGGGACCAGAGGGTCTCTTTGGGGGCAAAGTCTTTTCGTAAGCATCTCTCACAACTCTGTACTTTTCCCAGTTGGTTCTGAATTCTTCGTAGAATGGTTTTTTTTGATCATCCGTTAACTCTTTCCACCTTGCAGAAGCCAATTTAGACAATTCGGGGACCTTTGCTTCCGGGAATTGTTGAAGCAACTCATTTCTTATGGACATAGAAAACAGGAAATAAGCGGAAGAAGGTCTCTTTGGGCCTTGCTTTTTCAGTTGTTTTCTTCTCTCAATTCTGCTTTGAGTGGAAGATAATTTCTTCACCACTGGATGCTGTTGTTGCTGCTGTTGCTGTTGTAGATGATGATGTTGTTGTTGAAGTTGTTGTTGTTGTTGCAACTGGTGTTGCTGTTGTAGCTGCTGCTGTTGCTGCAACTGCTGTTGTTGTTGTAATTGCAGCTGTTGCTGCATCTGCTGCTGGTGGTGAGTCAATTGAGGTTGCAGATTGGGTGGTAACAAACCAGGATGAGTAGCGGTGTTAGCATTTCCTGCAGCATTTCCTGCAGAGGAAGGGTCCAAAAGACTAGACAGAGCGTTCATGTTGTTCGGGTAGTATCTCTGCACCTGTGGGAGCTGAGACAAGTACGAAGCCGGGCCAGCAGCATTGTTTGCGGCGGCCGCAGCAGCCGTGGCAGGGTTTAATTGGGAGGCTGCCAGCTGGGCAGGATTACTGCTAGTGCTGTTATTGCCGCTACTAACATTGTTGTTGTTACTGTTGTTGTTACTAGACGCGCCTGTACCCGTGACAGAAGGGTTTGTCTGTTTTTGAGTTAAATGACTTAAAAAGGAGTTGTAAAACTCGGAAAATTGTTGTTGATTGATCGTCGGATAGTTTTGGCCCGATCCGGTTTGTTGCATGTAACCGAAATCCTGAGGTAGCGCGTTAACATTAACATTGTTGTTTGAATTTGAGTTCGAATTAGCATACTGTTGTTGTTGTTGTTGCGACTGCGAAGTAGGTTGCGTCAAAGATTGTGGAGGTAGTGGAAAATAAACATTTTGCTGTTGTTGTTGAGGCGACTGCTGGAAGTGACCTTGATAAGGCGCTTGTTGTTGTTGCTGTTGTTGCTGCTGCTGCTGTTGTTGTTGTTGAGGCTGGGCTTGAAACTGGTTCAAGTATTGGTGAGGTGCCTGGTGAGAAGCATCTCTGTACTGGGAGTCGTTGTGTTCGAGACCCTGATACTGCAGCGAATGGTCTTGGCCTATGTTGAGTAAGTTGGAGTTAGAGGCGTCGTCCTGTTTGGGCGAGATACCGGTGTTCATTGCAGTTGTGGGTACTGTTAGCGTCGTACGTATATCACAGAATGGATAGAAGAAGGGGATATAGTTGTGGTCTTGCCTTGACTTGCGTTGCCTTGCCTTGTCTGTGTGTAATAGAGTTCTTTGTGGGATATCAGAGCGAATAAACTTCAGCGTCACAGTCTCGGTAGCAGTAGCTGTTAGGCAGTGACCTAGCAGTAGAGGAAACAGAATACAATGCAGTACGATTACGGTACAGAGGATAACGAAGTAAACCACATTTACAGCGAGAACGAGAGACAGAAGGAGAGAGAGAACGAATGCGCCGGGCCGTGTCTATACTTGGCTCCACCAGCTGATGTGTGCAATTTTTTTTTGTTCCCATTCGTTCTCTCACCAAGGGGAGGTGGAAAAGAAAAGAAGAAAAAGAAAGTAAGGAAGGTCCGCTGCGCCTCTCCTTTGCTGCTGTTGCATCCGGACATCACACCCAACACAAAACCCCGCGCGGCCGTCGTCAGTAACCGTTCCACCCATTCCTCCACGGTATGTAGATCGCTAAGCACGATGTGTATGTTTTATGGATATGTGCCGATTTTTTCCGCATTTGGTATCATATTTTGTTTTGATAATTACCGTTCTTGTTATTGCTAGTTGCTTGGGTTAATGTTCTTGTGCTATTGTTGCTGTTGTTATTGTTTTTATTATTGTATTATTATTATATTTTTATTATTATCATTATTATTATTATTATTATTATTATTACGGTATGTCAAGTATTATATTTTTTTTAAAAATAAAGAAAAAAATTGTACAAATATATATATTTATATATTACTCTATATGGTTTTTTTTTTTTAAGTGCAGGCGTTGGTTATGCTTCGTCTACAATTGGTTGGTGTGCACCGATGGGTCATGTTGGACCTTGATCATAGGTCTGTACACAGGCTCCCACATTTGGGCTTTGACCCACTGTAAACATTCGTCAAAGTCACGAGGAACCTTGACAGTTTCGCCGGGAGCTCCTCCCGGTACTTGTTCTTGCTCGATACGGGCGGTTCCCTCCTCGAGTGCTTGCAAGACCACAGCGGTAGCTAGACGCGCAGAAGTGTTGGTGATGGTGTCCAGGCCGGGTAGCAACCCAGGTCTCGAGTCGCCCTCTCTTAGTGGCGACAATTCGGCTAGTTGGTCCACTGCAGCGGAGATCATCTTGTCTGTGATAGTGGTGGCACGCGATAGTACGGCACCTAAACCGATACCTGGGAAAGAGTAACAATTGTTGTTCTCCGAGATACGGTAACCGTCGACAGGTGGGAAAGGAGATCCGGTAGCTACAAGAGCGTTGTTGTTGGTCCACTTCATTAAATCGGCAGGAACGGCTTCGTGTAGTCTAGTAGGGTTGGATAATGGGAAAATGATTGGTCTAGGATTGTGCTTGTGCATTTCTTCTACGACATCTTGAGTAAATGCGCCTGCTTGTGTGGAGCAGCCAACCAAACACGTGGGTTTGACGTTCTCCACCACATCATGTAAAGAGCGGGTGTTGATACCAGCCCATTCCGCATCACTCTTAGCGTATACGTGTTGGGCGGGAGTGGAGTTAGCCTCGTAAGATTGTAGAATTAACCCACGTCTGTCCATCAAGAAGATTTTCTTACGCGCTTCTTCCTTGTCAACGCCGTGCGTGACCATATGATTCACAATTTGGTCTGCGATACCGAGGCCCGCAGACCCGGCACCGTAAATAAGCACTCTGGTGTCTTTCAAGTCTCTGTTGGTATGTTTCAAAGCAGCAATCAACGAGGCCATCACGACGGCACCAGTGCCCTGAATGTCATCGTTGAATGATGGCAATTCGTACCTGTACTTTTCTAGCAATCTTCTAGCGTTCTTAACACCGAAATCTTCGAAATGCAGAACGGCGCTTGGATACACTTTCTTAACGGCCTTGATGAATTTTTCCAAGAAGTCGTCATATTGCTTACCCCTGATTCTGGAGAACTTGTTACCCATGTACAATTCGTCACGGGCTAGTTTCTTGTTGTTAGTACCGACGTCCAAACACACAGGTAGCACACGGCCGGGATGAATACCACCGCACAGCGTCATCAATGCCAATTTGGAGATAGCAATACGTACACCACCGATACCTTGGTCACCAATTCCCAGAATACCTTCCGAATCCGACACAACGATGTAGTCTACATCTTTGTCTCCACCGTATGTAGCCAATCTACGTTCGATGGAATCAGGTTCGGTAATGTCTAAAAACACACCTTCTGGCTTTCTAAACCTGTGGGAATAGGCAGCAATAGCATCACCTTCGGTTGGGGTGTAAATGATAGGAACTAATTCCTTGATATGTTTCCTTATTAATGCAAAATATAGCACTTTGTTTTGTACTCTCAAAGACGTCATGAAGTCGTTTTTGGCCAAGGGCGTCTTCAAATAGCATAACTGCTTGTAGCTTCTTTCCAGTTGTTCGTCCAAAGTGTTCACTTGTGGTGGTAGCAATGCTTCTAAATTAAACGCTTCCCTTTCTTCTTGTGTAAATGCAGAACCCTTGTTAAATAAAGGAGAGTTTAAAAGTTGAAAGCTCTCCAAGGGACATTCTATGGCACCCTCTACAGTCAAACGAGTGGCATGTGGGTGAGGAGCTTCGAAGATCTTTCTGGCGCGAGAACCGACGGGTGTTTTAGTGACCTCCTCGTCGCTGTATGGCTTTTGAAAAGTATTTTCTCTCGTTGTGGTAGCTTTATGCGATCTAGTGTTAGAAGAATATAAACGCGATTGCTGAATAGGCCATCTTCTTAATGGTGCTGTCCTTGATGCTGTCAAGGATCTGGTTAGTTGCGATCTAGCAGCAACGGAAACGGATAGTCTGGTTCTAAGCATAACCGTATTTCTACCTTTTGTCTTGGTATTTATGTGCACTAAACTCGTTAAAAGTTGTAGGTTTCAAAAGCACAAATATCCGAAGCTGGACACAATATACGAGTAAGTATAAAGATACGCATATATATATATATATATATAATATGTCAATCATGCCGGTAACGGGTACGATTTCGAAACTCTATAGCGCTAAAGCTGTAGACCAAAGGAAGTCAAATGGAGCATACGCGGTACAGTAATAGGAAATTGCGAAAATTTTTCACCATAGAAAGGCGATGATGAGTCGAAGCCAAGGGGGCTCAGTCACTCAGTCAGTTGATGCGATGCGATGTTAGCGCAAACAATAACGCGTACGATAATAAAACTTCAAATGCGCCAATTCTTTTTTTTTTTTTTTTTTTGATTTCTTTTCATATATCCGATTTAAACCGCCTAGGGAAGAGTAAAAACCCGAATTGTTCCGTCTATACTTGGTTGTATGGGTGTTTTTTCTTCGATGCTTTTCGTATAAGAAGATATGCAGTGAATATCTTTCAATCGCCTTGAACGGTTGACAAGACGCAAGAATTTGAAAAACCTTGCAATGCACGATGCAATATTCAATTTGCACACATTGAAATGAATTGGTATCGAAAATAAACGCGAAACATATGAGAAATTTTTCTTACTTTTCTTCCTTCGTTAAGAGTGATTCTTGCACTGTGACGAACCGCTATAATTGTTGTAATGATTGACACTGGGTGAAGAGCAAAGGATGTCCAAATGATAAAAAAACAAAAAAATTTGGAAGTGTAAATTGTACCATGGGCGAATTTCAGGTTGCTATTGTAGTCTGGTGAGTTAATACGTAATACTTGGTTTTTTTTTTTTGGTTTTTTACGAAGCGTTACCGTGTGTAGTGATTATCTAAGCGGTTCTTGCAAGATTAGGAAAAAAGCTAATTAAGTGTAAACTTGGCAACATGATTGCTCGTCCTAATCGAGCCAAAGATAGAAAACTACTGGAAGCAGCTGCTGCAGTGAGTAGAGTATGGATAGACCTATAGATGATATTGTGAAAAATCTTTTAAAGTTCGTCGTTAGGGGGTTTTATGGTGGCTCCTTTGTACTGGTACTCGATGCTATACTATTTCACTCGGTCCTAGCTGAAGATGACTTGAAACAGTTGTTGAGCATAAATAAGACGGAACTGGGGCCGCTCATTGCTAGACTAAGATCAGACAGGTTAATATCCATACACAAACAAAGAGAATACCCTCCAAACTCAAAAAGTGTGGAAAGAGTTTACTACTATGTAAAATATCCTCATGCAATTGACGCAATCAAATGGAAGGTCCATCAAGTGGTACAAAGATTGAAGGATGACTTGGACAAAAATTCAGAACCTAATGGTTACATGTGTCCGATTTGTTTGACCAAGTACACCCAATTGGAAGCTGTACAATTATTGAATTTTGATAGGACAGAATTTTTATGTTCTCTATGTGATGAACCGTTGGTGGAAGATGATTCTGGTAAAAAAAACAAAGAGAAGCAAGATAAATTAAATAGGTTAATGGACCAAATTCAGCCAATCATTGATTCTTTGAAAAAGATTGATGATTCAAGAATTGAGGAGAATACTTTCGAAATTGCATTGGCTCGCTTGATACCACCTCAAAATCAATCACATGCAGCATACACGTACAATCCAAAGAAAGGCAGCACCATGTTCAGACCGGGAGATTCTGCTCCATTGCCAAATCTTATGGGTACTGCTCTTGGTAACGACAGTAGTAGACGTGCCGGTGCTCACTCTCAAGCCACATTACACATCAACATTACCACGGCAAGTGATGAAGTGGCTCAAAGGGAATTGCAAGAGAGACAGGCTGAAGAGAAAAGAAAACAAAACGCTGTCCCTGAATGGCATAAACAGAGTACCATCGGTAAAACTGCTCTCGGTAGACTGGATAATGAAGAGGAGTTCGATCCTGTAGTTACTGCATCTGCCATGGATTCTATAAATCCTGATAATGAACCTGCACAGGAAACATCCTATCAAAATAACAGAACTCTGACCGAGCAAGAAATGGAAGAAAGAGAGAATGAAAAGACGTTGAATGATTACTACGCTGCTTTGGCTAAAAAGCAAGCAAAGCTCAATAAAGAAGAAGAGGAGGAGGAAGAAGAAGAGGAAGAAGAGATGGAAGATGTTATGGATGATAACGATGAAACTGCTAGAGAAAATGCATTGGAAGATGAATTTGAAGACGTAACGGATACAGCTGGCACCGCAAAGACAGAATCAAACGCCTCCAATGGCGTAAAACAAGAATCGGTTAATGATAAGACTGAAGAAGCTGTAAATGCTACTGCCACTGCTTCAGGTCCGAGTGCAAACGCTAAACCAAATGATGATGATGATGATGATGATGATGATGACGATGAGATGGACATTGAGTTTGAGGACGTTTGATATGGTCCGTTTTTTTTTAATCTTACCAACTAGCTCTTACAATGTAGAACCAACTTTTCCTTTCTTCATTTTCTTCTCTATTGTATCAAGCTTCTCTTAAAATCTAAAAAAAATGAGAGAAAAAAAAAAAGAATACGTCTGGAAAAAATCACATGAAAAAATTTCAGAAAAAGAAAGCGGAGCGGAGCTACTAGACATATGGCATCTTTATAGTAATAATAAAAACATTACTAGTGAGAATATTGAGGTGTAAAAAATATTTTTTCGAGCATATTTAGTTTATATATATTTAATAAAGAACCTCAACTTATAGAAGGCACAGAAGGATTGCTTTATCATTCAACCAAAAGTACAAAAATAATATGGTAGAGAAGGATACATGGAAACTGATAACTGCCACTGCACTATTCACTGTGGCAGTGACGACGATTATAGATTATGCTTGGACCAGTTGGCAAGCACAAAAGCAAGTAATTGCGCAACAAAAAAATAAGAATAAAGGTGGGCAAACAAAATCTGACACGGATAAATATCATCAATATGATGAACAGTTTATTCGCCAATCTTTGAAAAACAATGTTGAATTTCTTGGTGAGGACACAATTGAAAAACTATCCAATCAATATGTTGTTGTCGTGGGAGCAGGTGGAGTTGGATCTTGGGTGGTTAACTCTTTGGTGCGGTCCGGATGCCGAAAGATCAGGGTCGTTGATTTTGACCAGGTCTCACTAAGTTCACTAAATAGACACAGCTGTGCCATACTAAATGATGTTGGCACGCCAAAAGTGGAATGTCTACGAAAGCATATGCGGGAAATTGCACCATGGTGTGAGATTGATCCGATTAATGAATTATGGACGTTACAAAATGGCGAAAGACTGACCCTTGGTAATGGAACTCCTGACTTTATCGTGGACTGCATTGATAATATTGATACAAAGGTCGACTTACTTGAGTTTGCCTATAATCATGGTATCAAAGTGATCTCTTCCATGGGTGCTTCCGCGAAAAGTGATCCTACAAAACTTAATGTGGGGGACTTGGCTACCACGGAGGAGGATCCTCTTGCAAGGGTAGTGAGAAGGAAATTAAAGAAAAGAGGTATCTTATCCGGCATTCCTGTAGTATTTAGTGCCGAAAAACCAGATCCGAAGAAGGCTAAATTATTACCCTTACCAGATGAGGAATATGAAAGAGGAAAGGTCGACGAGCTGAGCGCCCTGAAGGACTTCCGTGTAAGAATCCTACCCGTTTTAGGTACTATGCCAAGTTTGTTTGGATTGACCATCACTACGTGGATTTTATCTAATATATCCGATAAATCTCTAGAACCTGTTGAGGGTAAGAATAGAATTAAGGTATACGATGGTATATATCAATCGTTGGCAGGTCAAATGAGCAGAGTCGGTATACCGAGCCAAAGAATCCCATTGGCTTTGAAGGATGTTAGTTACCTTGTCGAAGAGGTGTTTAAGGGTAAATCTCCAATTAGCGGCATTTCCACTAGACTAACTTTAACCAAATGGGATCCCTCTAAGCCTATCTCTTTGCAAAATGTGGTAGTACTAACTAAAAACGAACAGAAAGTGCACGAAGACCGTGTCTTGAAGGGTAAGGAAAGCTTACAAGATGTTTATGATGCCAAAGTTCTAAAACTGGTTTCACAAAGATTCAGAGAAGAAGCTTATTACTCTCAATTCAGATGATCTTGTTCCTTTCCAACATATAAAGCATTTTCTTCCATAGATTTACGTACTATTCCAGGAGGCTTTTCGGACTCATACCATATAGAAAACTATTTTTATGCTTCTTCATTTACTTCTACTTGTTTATGTTTATTTGTAAAATTACTTTATTTAATTTCTTGAAAGTAAGAAACTTAAATTACTGAAAAAAATAAAAACTAGAGAAAATTAACGATGAGGCATGCGACGAAAATCAATAAATCTTAACTCAAAAGCGCCATTCGTAATTAATTTGCATTTCCAAACCCTTGTATATTTATTTCTCTTCTATTTCCACAGGCATCACCTATAAGTTAGTCAAACGTCCTGTACCCTTGTAAGCTTAGAAACCTTCAGGACCCACCGATATCCACTGACACCGGATATACATAAAAACCAAATCAATATTGGAACTTCTCAAAGCTGAACCACTGAAAGGGTTCTTTAGGACAATTTTCATTCCCTTAATCAACAAAAAATGACTGAAACCTACATATTCTTCTTAGAAAAATACATACGCAAAACAAGATAGAAGAGCAACTGTTGATACGATAGCAAGAGTGACAGAGACTATTCAATTATATGTCTTTTATTTTCATTCTTATCACCACTTTTCCGTTTTTAACTTCGTTGACCGCAAATTAAATCTGTTCTTCTGGTGGTTGATTCAGTAATTCTTCGATTATTGGACAAAGGTCTAGTGGCCTAGTCATGCATGAAAACCTTTTAACCACCTTCCCATTTCGGTCTACCACAAACTTTTCAAAATTCCATTTTATCATTTTTATTCCAGACTTCCCGCTTACTGAATTCTTTAAGAACTTGTAGACGGGATCTTGCTTTTGCCCGTTGCAACGGATTTTATGTAGAATAGGGAAGGTTACACCATATTTATCTTGACAGAACTTATTAATCTCTTTATCCTTCTCGAACTCTTGATTTCCGAATTGACCACAGGGAAAGGCCACAATCACTAGACCATGTGATTTGTATTTTTCGTACAAGTACTCTAATTCCTTGTATTGAGGTGTGAACGCACAATGAGATGCTACATTGACTATCAAAACCACTTTGTTACGCAGGGAGTTGAAGGGGAATGGATTTCCGTTTTCATCTATTGGTGAAAAAGAATAAAATTCTTGCATCGTTACTTATAAATATTGTGTTTCTCCGCTTATGTTCCTTATGCGGGTTCACAATCAGAGAACCTCGCCGTGCACAATATCACCTACATGACTAAAATATATTTGTACATTATTGTGTTATATAATCACTTAATATTGTTCACCATAAGCAATCTCTGTAGTAGAGGTGAGCCCCGGCTTTAAGTTCTCTTAGATGTGGCGAACAAGGGATGAATCGCTTACCCTATAGAATTAGGGAACAGAAGGGGAAAGCAAATACGGAGAATTTTCCACATGAAGACGGTAGTGGGGTATGTCAAGGGGAGACTAATGTATAATTAATATATATGTGTGTATCTACATTATTTGGTGTTGTTTTATTGGGTGATGGATCGAAAGGTGGATTCTATCAAGTCCTTCAACTCCTTATAGGATATAATAATACAGTTTAACTCATCGGGCGTTACCAACATTAACTTTTCTTGAATACCAGCGTCTAATTTGTTCAAACATCTTAGGACATGAGTTAAATCCATTATTGGTTTCCCATTCGAATCCACTTGATGGAATACGTAGTCATAAAATAGTATAATGGGGAATTTAGTCCCAGATTCGGACCAATTTATGTCTATTCTTGATTCGATTCTACCAAAAATGCAATTTAGCTTGTTGATCAATCTAAATAATCTGCCATTTTCTAGTTCTCTTGATAAGACAGACTCCATGTATTCTGTATAGGTTTGTGACGATTCCAGGACCATGAACATCTTATCATAAAAGTGACTAGTAAGATCATGAATGTTCTTTTTGGAATCGCCGTTGTCTGATATGAGATACTTGAGTACATCCTTGAACTTATCATCGATCTGTCTCATGTCATCAATTGATTGAGGGGTTATTTCCTCCAATCGATATTCTTTAGGGGCAGTGTTGTTGTTAGAGTTTTCAATATTAATGGATAGGTTAAATAATAGCTCTCCTAAATATTTGTAGTCTAGCTGTTGTTGTCCCTCTATGGTACTTCCGCCGGAAGATACTACGGTATCAGTATCATCATTGAACAAAAGGTCCATAAAATTGCAGTGTGATAACTTGATTCTCCCTGGGTCCCCAGTAATCAAAACTTTTCTCCAGTTTAATGTATTGCCAATACTCAAGTTTTGTGAATGGATAGAGTTTATTACATTGGTGAGTTGAACTAAATATATCCATAAATAATTATTCGTTATTGGAAACTTAGGGAAATTAACAAAGTGGTAATCATACAAAGATAGCGAGTTTGGATAGTAGTCAAAGACTAAACAAATAGACAGATCACCAAATTTAGTAGTTTGAAAAATGTCCCTAAACTTTATCAAATTTGTACAATTAATTTTTGACCATATCTGATATATTTTGGATATTTTGTTTGGATTCATTGACTTATCGATGTTAGGAAGCCTCTTCAAAACGTAGGCTTTACCGTCATAATTGGAAAAAACTTTGAAGAGCGTAGTTTTATTTAAAAAATCGTTATTATTGAAGTTCAATGGAACCAAATTAAAATAATCTTGTACAATACTTGGTATAACTTTACCTGAAGAGGGGAAAACCTGCAAAATCGATAAGTTTTTCTTGGTTAAATCTTCTCTAATATTGTTTGGAATGAAAAGCTGATCTGCAGACCTTTCATTAGGCTTTAATAATGATTTCAATGATGATGGCTGTTCAGGTGCATATAGGTGATACTGTAGAAGACTGTGAGGAGGCGGATAAATACGTGGGTACTTAAGATTACTACTCTCTATGGGTGGCGGTTGCATAGGAGGTGGCACATTATTAGCCATACTCATATTGTTACTATTATCATTAGTGGCGTTTATATTTATGCCACCAGAATTTGCAATGGAGGGAAAAGGAAAAGAATGTGCATTTGCATTAGTGTGAATTGAGGAGGTTGAAGACGGAGTGAAAATGGGGGCATTGAAGGGGTCGTAATTGGAACTTGAAGCGGTAGTTGGTATTGATATGCTTATATTACTACTATTGTTATTGTTATTCACTAACGAGCTATTAACTATCGGATTAATCATCGGATTGACTGTAGCATTTGTAGCAGAGGTAGCTGCTATGGCGATATTGCCAGTAGCATTTGTAGCAGCGGAGGTGGTATTCGTCACAGTGGTTAAGGAGTCACTACCGACTGTCATCGGAGTGAAACTTGCGGATACTTTAGCATTGAACTTAGGAACTGATGTCATGGTTGGAGTTGTAGCCTCACCCACATCTATTGGAGGAGGAACGTCATTTATGGTAGTAGCGGTAGTGTTATCGCTGTGTTTGAAAGGGCAACCTTCTTTCTCCTTTTTGCAGTAGCCATAAATGGTGATATTTCTGCACGGAATATCCTTCGCCCAATCAGGATTGATTTTGTCCATGGCGTAAGATACGTCTGACTAGTCTTTTAGGCTTACCTATCATCGAAACAGTGCTCCCGCCATTGTTATTATTGCTCTTTTAATTCATAAACCAAATAATTTAGCAGTTTATTTTAAGGTTACCCTGTAATGGTCTGATATGTAGGGGAGGGCATATAATCATTTTAATATATATGTATATATTCTTACATATATATATAATATCGCCGTAACTTATAGCGTAAACTATATAAAATACGTCCTAGTCTATAATCTATCACGGATAGCGTCTTGGACGTCTTTGTACACATCTTCGACGGATCTGTCGCAACGAACACGGACGACTTTCGATTTGGTTTCAAAGTACTCGATAACGGGCATACTAGTCTCCTTGAAAGTGTAAAATCTCTTCTTAATGGACTCAATATTGTCATCGCTTCTACCACTGGTCTTGCCACGCTCCAATAGTCTCTCTAACATGATATCTTCAGGGCAGTCAAAGAACAGGATGAATTTGCTTTCAACGATGTCTCTTTCAAAGGAAATGGCTTGATCCATCTTCCTAGGAAATCCGTCAATTAAGAACTTATGCTTGTTCGCCTTGATGTTATCGGAAATAGCGTTGCGTAAAAGCGCCAAAGTAATCTCTTGAGGGACAATCTGGCCCTCTTTGATGCAGTTCTTGATCAATTCCCCATATTGGGAACCTGCTCTGCCCTGCTCAGCACGTAGAAGGTCTCCGGCTGACAAATGGACAAATGAATAGTCCTTAACTAGTTTTTCACACTGAGTACCCTTGCCTGCACCGGGTCCTCCTAGAACGAAGATCACGGAAACTTGGTCAGGCGAGAAAGCTGGCTGTGATGTAGTAGCAGCTGTCATTTGCCTTATTCAAGAAATTCAACTGGTTCGTTCTTTTGATAGTTTACCGAAATAACTGATGTCACGAGTACTAAAGTTCCTACGAGTACCAACAATTTGCCTTTATGTTTACCCTTGCTTTGACTTTTGTTAGCGCGTGGTACGTTTACGTTGGTCTTCGAAGGTGCTGTATTGTGGAAAGTTGGTTTTTTCGAAGAATAAAATCTCAGTATAAACCTGTAGCGTGGATTCATAATATAACTAAGCTAACATAAAAACGGGAGAGGGTGTGTGCGACTAAAGGCAAAGACAGAAATGCATCGCTTTAAAAGATCACCATAACTACTTAAAAGTTTCGTTAACGTGGTGAAAAAGAAAAGAAAAAGAAAAGTGAAAAATAAACCTAGGGTTGAAAATATAATCAAATTAGGTGTCATGATATTGATACATTTATTTCTATAGGTTTGAGAGTGCTAACTTAGGGTATATGAGGGGCGTTAAGTTGGGATGATGACGCATTAGTTAAGAGTTCATTATATGAGGATATTGTATACAATGCAAGAATAGCGCCCCAATCCCGGCCAGGTATAACGTGCAGGCATGAATAAAGAAGAATTATTGGGTTTTCTACTAGATGACAGTATTGATAGCCAAAAAAGATGCGTCACGGATCAGCAGGCCTACTCTAATTGGTTAAAGAACGATAATGATGAACGTACGGCCCATGAGGAAAGCTCTTCACAAAGTACGATAGCCGCATTGAATAAGAAGAAGCAGATAGAAGCTGCTCAAGAGGATATAGAAGAACTGTTAAACGGCTTAGAAGGCATTATTGGAGGAGCCGACCCCCGTAATCTCAAGAGTAAGTCAAAGAGGAAAACCAAAAAGGGCGGATCGAAACCAAGGGAAGAAAACGTGAATACGGAAAAACATATTGTAATGCTCGAGGTAGAAGATTTTAGTGATATGAGCACCCACGAAGATGTCAACGGAGCAAGTCCGTCGCCAAATCTGGACCGGTCGAAGAAGAATGAGAAGCGAAGGAAAAACGCCAAGGAGCTGTCATACGATGAACTAAAAGACAAACTAGAAGTTACCACTCGCAAATCACGTCTTGAGTGCAAAGACTTGAAAAAGAAAGTTCATGGGCTCGAAAGAAGGAACCTTGAACTTGAACAGCGTTTAGAAGAGCTGAAGATTGAGAACCAGACTTTGATAGAGATTAACAATAAACTGTTGAAAAACACTAATGAGGATGAGATTAACAAGAGCCAGAGGAACAAGGAGAAGGACCGAAAGCGGAGGGAAAGAAGAACGGCAAGGAGAAAAGATGAAAGAAAGCAGGAAAGAAAGCAGGAAAAAAAGCAGGAAAAAAAGCAGGATAATAAAACATCTCAATCTTTTCCTTCCTCAACTGACATGAATGGACAGCCTATAGAATTTTGAATGCATTCTAATGACATTACTATTTGACGACGTGAATTAGAAACACATACTTTTACGTGTGGCTGCCTCTAAGAATTAAACTTCTTTTCTTTTTATTCTTATTTTCTTTAATGAATATATACGCTATACTTGTACTAAGTCGTGTCTTTATTCCTCGCCCGCCTTCGTACTTTATTCCAGTTCCATATCTGCGTCAAAATCATCGTCGGCATTATTACTTCCAGTTTTGCTGTCATGACCTCCCTTTCTTAGAGCTTTGTTATTCTGATCAAAGATCTCCTTTTGTGTTCTCAACCTTTTAGCCATGTTGACAGGGTCATAAGCCAATGAAGATCTTTTTTTATTGAGCGAAGCCTTGTCCTTACTTGCCTGACTCATTAAATTCGACTTGTCAATAAGTGGGTGGCTGGCATCCAATGATAACGTCACGTTTAGCTCTAGGGCATTTTTCAAAAGCGCTGTCGCAGATGCATTATTAGGCTTTAGATACAATGATTTGTGCAAATGATCGATGGCCTTTTGTAATTTCTTCGTCTTCAAATATAAGTAACCTAAGGAACAATGAATTTCAGAGTTTTTATCATTTTTCTCCAAAACGCATCTAAAGCATTTAATGGCAATTTCGTTCTCATTTAACTTTCTGTAAGTGTGTCCTAGATTTAATTGAATTGATATTGTCGTTCTTGAACTTGGATCAAGATCTTTCACCACTTCCAACGCCTTCTTCAGGTATTTCTTGGCTTTGACAAATTCGTTCTTCTTAAAATACATTACACCCATTTCATTGAGTACTAATGGATCGTTTGGACAAATGTCATATGCCAGAACAAAATACGATTCTGCTAAATTTAATGAATTCATCGCCATAAACTGCATCCCGAGAAACAGTTTTGGTAAGTGCATTCCAGGAAAGAATCTGGAGGCTGTAGAGTATGCTGTTAATGCTTGGTCTTGTTCACCTTCTAGGGCATACGTGTGTGCAAATCCCAGCCATGCGGCAGCAAAGCTTGGGTCCAGTATTGAGGATTTGGAATAGTATTTCTGTGCTTCACTAATTCTGTCCAAGCTCATATAATAGGTCGCAACGCTAAACCACGTTATCGCAGACTTCGGGAAAGTTTCCGCTAATCGATGCGACAGAAGGAAAAGCTTATTTTTATTTGATAGTTCATATAGACATCCAATGTATGCTGGCAAGATATTCGTATTAAATTCATCGTTTTCCAAAACGGTCTCGCATAACTCTAAGCATTCGTTGAATTTGCATTGCGTATAGCAGATATCCACCTTACTTCTTACGACATCTACATTGTCAGCTAATTTATAATCTTTCGCTAAAATCTCATTGGACTTCGTTATATCTTCCGTGTTGATGTATTTAGATAGGTTGATCTTATAAAGATTCTTCATAATCTCTTTATCTTCCCCAAATTCTTTGAAATCCAAAGAGTCAAACAGGTCCCATTCCTCTTGTGGAGTTAGCAGGTTCTTGGACAGGAGCATTTCGAAAGCTTCAAAATTTTTTATATCTACCAAAATCGCTTCACGAAATGCATCCCTTGCCTTGTTAAAATTATTTTGTGCAAAATATATTTTCCCTCTCAGAAAACATAATGATGACTCCATTTTTATACCGCCGTCAGTAACTGGCTGTGACGTATTGCTGTTATTGCCATTATTGCTCATGGTGTTTGCTGCCGTCGTAGATGGGTCCTCGCTGAATGGATTATATTCGCCTATAACATCTAGAGCGTCATCAAATCTCTGTAATTTAACAAAGGAGAGTCCCAACAGATATCGACACAGGATATTAACGCCATCCAAGTTGTTCCTGGTAATAAGTTCTACAGCCCTTACGTACTGATTATTATTGTAATATACTTGGCCGAGCCAGAAGGCATCATCAGGATCATTTGATATGTTATACACTTTATCAGCAATATATTCTGCGGTCCTATACATATGCTGCATCAATGCGTCGAACCTCCAAAGTCTCAATCTTTCTATAGCTGACAATTCAGAAACATCTAGTTGAGTTGCTGTAGTTGTTGTCGTTAATGTTGTTGTCGTCAATGGCCCATTATGCCCTAGTTTACTCTCCCGATCATTATTAGCATTCGCAGCTGCATCGCCATTGTTATGAACATCCTCATCATTATCTTCATCACGAAGCACACCATCAACTGAATCCTTATATTCACGCTGTAAGCTCACCTTCCTTAATGTAGACGGTATGGTAGAACCGAACATACTATTCTTAGACATAGAAGCTAACAAATTATTGTCGTTCACAACATTGCCCGTAATGGAATTGGAATTAGAATTAGAATTAGCAGATGGCTGGTGCGGAGTCATAATATTCGCTTGCAACTTCTGTATTAAAGGGCTATTTGCTAACGACTGGTAGGGACTCGTAGCCGTATTGGTTCTGTTCCAGGGTTGCTGCAAACGATCATTCTGAGCATCGGTTGGTAAACTCTGTTGTGTTCTTGCTGCAGATACGTTAGAAACAAATGGCGAGGCGGCCAATGTAGAATTATGTTGTGAATGTTGCTCCGAAGGCGACATGGGGTTTCTCATAAGTACCCTGTTTGACGATTTCAAATTTGATGTGGCTTTTGATGACTTGTAATAATGTGTAGCCTTTCCACAAATAACGATATAACAATGACAGCAATAAAGACAAAACTTCATATCATCTTTAACGATTAAGATAAATTATTTTATATTATACATATAAACTAACTTTAGTACGCAACAATTCTGAGCTGCACGCATGTATAAGGCGTTTATTCAAGTTCTACTGATACTTTACTCTTCTTCAATTGCTTCCGCTTCTTTTTATTGAGTTTCTTCTTCTCACCAAACATTATCTTCTTTAATTCTTCGGTATCACTTTCCACTTCACTTTGGTCACCTATATCAGCTGTTTCAGCATCCCTCTTCTTCATTGTATTGTATTTCTCAATGCTTTCATCGCATAGCGTTAAGCAATTTAGCCTTTCACCACAGTCGTAGACTGCTACTTGTTCTTTTGTAGACATATCCCATACGACAATTTTACCATCAGAACCAATGGTGACTAGGTAGGTACCAAATTCATTCGTATAAAACTTGAAATCTTTAATACGGTTTGTGTGACCCAATAAAGAAAAGGCGGGGTTGATACCCTCCTTGTCGTCATCATCTTCCTGCTTTTCATTTTCTTCAACTTTTTCGAATAACTTCTCACAAGGATAGAAATGAACATTACCATCGCTAATACCAACAGAAAGGTATTCCTTATTATCGAATGGTAAAATATGTGTTTCAATATGCATAAGAGTTTTCCTTTGGAAGATTATTTCTTTAAAAACTTTAGCCGATCCAGTTTCATAAATAAGCACTCTATCTCTTAAACCCACGGCAAAATAATCACCTTTGGCGCCTAACCATCTGACACAAGTCCCGTTTGTATTATATTTTCTTAGTTTTAGTACAGCAGCATTTCTTAGAGTCATCAAATTCCAAAGACGTATAGAATGGTCATCACTAACACTGATGGCAATTCTATTGGTGGGGTGAATATCCACATCATTAACCCTTGCCGTGTGTCCCTTTAAAGTCCCCACTGTTTCCCAGTCCTTTACTCTCCAAACCATAATTTTGTGGTCTTCTGATGCTGATAATAACCATTTGCTATTCTTGCTCCCCTTTGAAACAGCAGCATCCTCACTGGAAGAAGCTGGATGTGAGAATTGTAGAGCAGTAATAGAGCCCTGATGACTTAACAAAGTACCCAGTTCCTTCCTCTTTTGCAAATCATAAATTCTGATGTGCTCGTCATTGGATCCAGAAACTAGGTATCTTCTTGAAACAGCCAAACATTTAATACTCAACGAATGGGCTTGAAAATGAAATATTGGCATAAAATGTGGTGTCTTTGCTGCATCATTTTCCTTTTGATTTGGGATATCTAAGGATAAACACAAAATGTTGTGCTCGTATGAGCCCACAATGATACGAAATTGGTTCTTGTCGCCTATAGCACTCATTTTTCTACACGAATTCTTGACTTGGCCCTTAGGATCTTTTCGAGATGAGGTACCATGAGTTTTCAATTTTTCATGTTCTAAAAAATTTTCGGCCTTGATCTTGAACTTTATAATTCTAAGCAAAAAAAAAATGAAGACAGTATAAGTAGTATTCAGTAACATAAAGAAGATAAAATTCAAAAATGCAAAATAATAAAAAATGAATCTATATAGTGTAAGGATTATGTAGCTAGAAAAATGTCTTTAATTGACTCGCATGTCGTTTAGAATGTTATTGTTTTGAAAGTTCGATAACTGCATTTTAAAAGAGGTTTTCATCCTTTCGTTGCCTAGTAGTACCTTGGCTAAACCAATTCTTAAATATTCCTGAACAATTTTGGATAAATTATGAAACATATCACCATCTTTCCCCAAATTCGATAATGTGAAACATAATAAGAGTACTAAAGTTAAGGGGATCCAAAAGAATAGAAGCATCTTATCATTCTGAAAGTTTTGCTTCTTGGAAAAGATTGTGTTGAACCCGACCTGTAAAGCTTCTAATTCATCGTCTTCAGAAGAAGTTTGAGAATCATCCACGGTCATTTGGGCAGAATTATCTGGCCCAATCTCCACAGATTTGCTACCAAGTTCCCAGTTTTTGGGTTTTTTTGGGAACAAGTCTTCATACTTTGGGAGCTCGTCATTTAAACGAGTTAGCATTCTGTTCCATAAAGATCCGTCAGGCTCTATGCTAGTCTTAGTAGTTTTTGGTATTTCATTTGGCTTTGAAGAGAAGTCCTTGATTTTGTGGGTGTTAAAGAACTCCAAAGCAATCTCATCTGAAGATGATTCACAATCACTTATGTCATAACCTGAATCCGAATCTAGGATTGAGAATGACGTATTGTCATTACAGTTGGATTGTTCGGGGGCAAGGGCAGCGGAATCCGCCAATAAATATTTTCTTTCTTGGACATAGTCATGATCAGCATCGTCATCATCAAATAAACTTGAGTTGAAACTTGACTGGGATACATTTCTCTCAAACGGTTGAGTATCACTGGATCCTGTTGTATTCTTCGTTAATCTAGTCAGAATGTCGTCAAACAGACTGGTTTCATAATTAGAATATCTGGTCTTGTTGACAGTATAATTCATCAGGAAGAACTGTTTAGCGATAAAGCCGTTTCTGGTTTTCTTCATAATATTAACGTTGCATTCTAACAATAGTCTTATAATTCTCAGGTCACCATTAATACACGCCATATGTAGCGGAGTAAAACCAAACAAATCTTGGTCGTTCAAATGCGACCCATATTTGATTAGTAATGAAACAAGACTATACCAGTTATTGAATGCCGCCAGATGTAATAGAGTCCTACCCCTAACGTCACACATGGAAAGATTGACGGTAGAAAGATTATTATTTCTCTTAAATGACTTAATAACTTCAGTGATCAATTGTTCATCGTTTATATTTCGCATCATATTCGTGTATGAATTTAAAGAGCTATTCTGTGAGTGTAATCCTGCGTTATTATTAGATGGAGATGAATCACTGCCAACAATCCTTTTAGCAATGTTTCTTGCATCTTCCAGTTTACCGTTCATTTTCAGCCCCACAATTTGCAGAGCCAATTCAATTAGTTGCCTATCAGTATCATCAACATAAGTAAAGATTGCTTTCTCACCGGTATACTTGTTTAAGTGCAGAATGTCATTGGTACTATTGCTGGTGGAAACACTACTATTGCTATTATTTCTCATAGATGTTTCACTTGGGTCGATTATGGTTACCAAAACCGGTCCAGGTTTAGATGAAGGCGGTAAAAAAGTCACCATCGTAGATTCATTCCAGCATTGGCTGGACAATGCTATATTTTCGCCAAACTTGATGATTAAGCCCTGCTTAAACTTTGAGCCAAGTAGAGTCACTTCTATACCTCCGTTAATGGAACCTTGTGCGGGGATGACACGCTGAATAGAAGGCTTGTTATTGAGCGCCACGGGGACACTATTATGGTTCGATATATCTTTGGAAGAATCGATGAATTTCTGGGGAAGACGGGAAAACGTATTAGGCGTAGACATAAAAGGCTCGTTTACCGAACGCTGCCTCTTGCCAGTGTGTCTCGCAGAGGCCGCACTGAAATCACTAGTTAATGTAGTAAGAGCGGGATTAGATGAACTATTAAAACCTGTGGACGACCAAGAGTCTAGTGAACGATGTAAATTGTTGTCGTTGTTATTAGAAAAATGAATATCTGAAAAAGAATGGTTGCTGTCCTCACTGGAGGAATTTGGTGATGGAAAGTGTCTGTTGTTGTTCATCATTGCGGTATTAGTCTTAATGTTGTTTTTGTTATCATTATCATTGTTGTTGTTATTACAATTGCTATCAAGCATACAGTTCGTAGAAATGACAAAATTTTTACTGTTAGAAGGCAGGGGGAATTCGGATGGGAAGTTTAAGTCACTTTGCGGCGATGAAAAGGATCTAGTGTCATTTGTCATTGGCGAAACCTGGGCATTGCTGGTGCTGGTTGGAGTTGTGGTATTGCTGGCATTTTTCTTGTCCATGATCATTATGGGATCTGTTATAGTTTTCGCCAAGATATCGCCGTTATGGTCCCTTAGAAGGAACAAAACTACAAACCCGTTAGTTGCCTTGTGGTGTCTGCAGTAACAGACGATTCTCGTCGGTAAGTCGAAATTGATACAGTTAGAGTTACCACTCAAACCGTTATTACTAATGATGAAAAGTTGTTTACTATTGAATATGATTGCTCTTTTGTTTTCGTTATTTTGCCAGATGGAGTTGTCGTTCAACCCAGACTTTCTTCTCGACGCTCTTCTTTTTTCCCTGTTGATACATCTATTACAAACATAGGTCTGCTTGAAGTTGTTGCTATTGTTGTTAGATGCACACAAAAGAAAGGCGTCCAAGAAAAGAGTCCTTTCGTTGATGTCCCTATTGGGTATTGTCAAGTTGGTGGGATCGTCCGAGCTGGTGAAAAACTTGTCCTTCGCTATACAATCAGAGGGCAGATGAATAAAGAAGTTTTTTCTTGCATGTGCGTTTCTAATCCGAAAACTCAGCTTCATCTGAGTTTCCACCCTAGAAACCTTCGGCAACCCAATAATTTCTAGAGACAATGGAAGGGATTGCGGGTTAATGTTGATAAAATCCAGTGGATTGGCGTATGGCGTCCTCAGAGGTAGCTTTCTGCCAAATTGAACGTGTCGATCAAGCAATCCTTGCAAAGATGCGATGTCATCCCTGAGCTCCCCTTCATCTTCCTTACCTGGTGTAGTAGTAGCTGCTGTTATCATTTTCTCTTGGTTCAGACTCAATAAACCAGGGTCTTGCAGAGAGGACCCAGAGTTGAGCAGAGCAATATCCAGTAATTCTGATTCTAGTAAATCCAAGTCCGGAGAGCCATCGTTGTGCTGTATGTTGGCGCTATAGCTGTGGAGCATCGAGGAAACGTTTCCTGTGCCACTCATCATTTTCAATGGTGTACTACTGTTGTGATTAGTCGTTTAGAGGATATCTAGAGTATAATTATTTTGAATGAGTTTCGTTGACATTTTCAGTTCATGCGATCATCTTACTTTCATGGTTGCTCCTTGCCGTTAAAATTGAAACGAAAAAAGCGGGAATACAACAATGTCACCTTACACGAGCAGAGAAAAGGGCAGCAATAGCGACAATAACCGATAATGCCAGGCCTTCCAGAGCCCTATGCTGACCTATATTCATCATGACGCTATCCATATGCAATTAGAGACCTGCTGGGAAGCGCTCTCTCATTTTTGAAGGTTGCAGCAGTGCTCGCGCCGGTTTTCGATTGGGTCTCGTGATAAAACACATCAGCAAAGTTTCGCTTTTGACATTCTGTTAAATTGGTCCCTAACTGTTGGTGCAGACCTACTGCAAGACTGTTAATTATGGTATATTATATATCAAGTGCTGATACAACGTACACCATCGAAAATGGAGGAGTACGATTATTCAGACGTTAAACCTTTGCCCATTGAGACAGACTTGCAGGATGAACTGTGCAGGATTATGTATACCGAGGATTATAAGCGGTTGATGGGACTCGCAAGGGCTCTGATCAGCCTTAACGAACTGTCACCCAGGGCACTGCAGCTAACAGCCGAAATTATCGACGTGGCGCCAGCCTTCTACACCATATGGAACTACCGATTCAATATCGTCAGGCACATGATGAGTGAATCCGAAGACACTGTCTTGTACCTGAACAAGGAATTAGACTGGCTAGATGAAGTTACGCTGAATAATCCAAAGAACTATCAGATCTGGTCCTATAGACAGTCTCTTTTGAAGCTACATCCGTCTCCTTCCTTCAAAAGAGAGCTGCCTATCTTAAAACTGATGATTGATGATGATTCCAAGAATTATCACGTTTGGTCGTACAGAAAGTGGTGCTGTTTGTTCTTCAGTGACTTTCAACATGAGCTCGCCTACGCCAGCGACCTCATCGAGACAGACATTTATAACAACAGCGCATGGACTCATAGGATGTTTTACTGGGTGAACGCTAAAGATGTCATTTCAAAAGTGGAATTGGCCGACGAGCTCCAGTTCATTATGGACAAGATTCAATTGGTTCCGCAGAACATCAGTCCGTGGACCTACCTCCGTGGTTTCCAAGAGCTATTCCATGATAGGCTACAGTGGGATAGCAAAGTAGTCGACTTCGCCACAACCTTCATCGGTGACGTATTGTCACTTCCAATTGGCTCACCAGAGGATTTGCCCGAGATCGAGTCCTCATATGCCCTGGAATTCCTGGCATATCACTGGGGTGCAGACCCTTGTACCCGAGACAACGCTGTTAAGGCCTATAGCTTGCTAGCAATCAAATACGATCCTATTAGAAAGAACTTGTGGCACCACAAAATAAATAATCTGAACTGAATATATGTAAGCACTCTATTTGTACGAATATATTTACGTGTGTACGTGCATGCACGCAAGTTTAATCTAGTTCTACAAACCTACTGCTGTATTGAGATTGATCTCTTCCCCTTCGTTTTGGACCGCTATCATTGATGCGTCCAAACCCGTCCTCGTTCAACTGCTTTCTGAAAAATTTAGAACGTTTAACCATCCTCAGCGTCCTTGTGTAGCACATCTCTCCCCATGACAGATATCTATGTATCCAGCCGCCCAACTGATACTGGTTGTAAAAGAATATCATTCCCGTCTCCCTTCTTATTGCCGATAGGAGCATAGCTACCAACGTCCCCTCTACTACCCACCTTATCATTCCCAACATCTTGCAATATGTTACGATCTGATCTTCACTCTCTTTTGCTCCTTCTTTTTGCTGTTTAACTGTTACCTACACTCATTTATTCGATACCTTTTTTTACCCATTTTTTCTTCATGCAGTTTAGCACTAGTACATTAAAAAAGAAAGAAAAAAAATGAAAGCAAGACTAAAATATCGAGCAAAGCACAAGCAAATACACCGTTTGTCCTTTTAGCATAGCCAACAATGACCACCGTGTCCATCAATAAGCCCAACCTGCTGAAATTCAAGCATGTTAAAAGCTTTCAACCTCAAGAAAAAGACTGCGGACCCGTAACCTCATTGAATTTCGACGATAATGGCCAGTTTCTACTGACCTCTTCTTCCAACGATACAATGCAATTGTACAGTGCCACGAACTGCAAATTCTTGGACACTATAGCCTCCAAGAAATATGGCTGTCACTCCGCTATCTTTACGCACGCACAGAACGAATGTATCTATTCCTCTACAATGAAAAATTTTGACATTAAATACCTTAATCTGGAAACAAACCAATATCTAAGATATTTTTCCGGTCATGGTGCCCTAGTGAATGATTTGAAGATGAACCCCGTGAACGATACGTTTCTATCGTCGTCATACGATGAATCCGTTAGGCTTTGGGATTTGAAGATCTCTAAACCGCAAGTTATTATACCAAGTCTCGTACCAAATTGTATCGCATATGATCCAAGTGGCCTTGTATTCGCATTGGGGAACCCAGAGAATTTCGAAATAGGGCTATATAATCTGAAAAAAATTCAGGAGGGTCCTTTCTTGATAATTAAAATTAATGATACGACTTTCAGTCAATGGAATAAATTAGAATTTTCTAACAATGGAAAGTATTTATTAGTTGGCTCCTCGATAGGAAAACATTTAATTTTTGACGCATTCACAGGTCAACAATTATTCGAACTAATAGGAACAAGGGCCTTCCCGATGAGAGAATTTCTAGATTCTGGATCTGCTTGTTTCACACCAGATGGTGAATTCGTCCTTGGAACGGATTATGACGGTAGGATTGCCATTTGGAATCATTCTGATTCAATAAGTAACAAAGTATTAAGGCCGCAAGGGTTCATTCCCTGTGTTTCTCATGAGACCTGTCCCAGGTCAATTGCATTCAACCCTAAATATTCGATGTTTGTTACCGCAGACGAAACAGTAGATTTTTACGTGTACGATGAATGACTGCTGCTACTGCATTGATATACTAGAGGATATAATATATAACGAACATTTTTTACCTACTGTATAACGACGTATACTCTATACATCTTGTGTATTCTTTACAAATAATCGTCAATGTTGGGGTACCTTACGTCAGCGTTCTCTTCACACCATTCTGACCAACTTTTTAGGTACTTGTTACCGCACCTTTGCAGAACTTCTATATTGCCAACAACAACTAGTTGCCTTCTGGGTCTTGTAATGGCAACGTTCAGTCTTCGTTCTTCCTTCAGGAAACCAACTTCAAATTTTTCATTGCTACGAACTAAACTCAATATAATAACATCTTTTTCACGGCCCTGGAACCCATCTACAGTTGATATTTCAATATCAGTTAATTTTAATTCATCATGGATCAATTTTTTCAGATGAGAAACTTGTGCATTGTATGGAGAAATAACACCTATAGAGTTCTCCGGGACGTTGAATGACCTTAAATTCTCAATGTGTTCTTTTACAATAGCAATTTCGCCCTCATTATACTTAGATCCAAGGATAGTAGCTTCATCTGCAGTCTCTTGAAATTCATCACCTTGCGTATCATACCAAATTAAAGGAATTTTTGTATCGTCATCATCCTCAGATGGCGTAGCATCGACGGTCGGTAGGTCTATCAAAAGTCTGTTCGCGACCGTTGCATCGGCCAATAGTTTCCCATTATACATTGAGTGCGATGGAAATTCCATAATTTTTTGATTCATCCTGTATTGAACGTTAAGAAATTTTACCATATCCCTTTTGGGGAATATTTTGATTATTCTGTCAAATAGTGTGGTTTCCAAATTGTGAATGACATTTTTGTCGTCTTCTGTTTTGATTGTGGGTGGCAGTTGTTTATTGTCACCAGCAAGGACTAGTTTGTGGAACTGATTTTGATGTGCAATTAGTGGGATCCAGCATTGTGGTTCCATGGCCTGTGAGACTTCATCAATGATCAAAGTATCGAAAAGCTGGAAATTTGGATCATCTCTATAAAGGGAGCATAGTTCTCTCGATGATGAACCGTGTAAAGTGGTGACGACTATTCTCGATTGTATTATTAAGTCCTTAATGGTTTTGAACTCTCTTTTCTTTAAATCTTTGCGCAGCAGTTTAATTTCGTTCCAGTTTTCTTTACGTTGCTTATAGTTTTTTAGTTTTTTATTCTCCTGAATTAATTTGTCAATCTCCTGGGAAATGTCCTTCACAATAGTATTCTTTTTACTAAGTATATCAAGAGAGTGTCTCTTATTAGAGTCTAATAGCCTAGCAGGATGACCGATTCTTAATAATAAATTATTCGGCACAAGAGGCGTTAGCCTCTCCAGAATCGTATCCACAGAAATATTGGAAGGCCCACAAATTAAGATTCTCTCCTCGGGATTTTTAATTAGCAATTGCTGGATCAATTCAATTAATGTGAATGTTTTACCCGTACCAGGAGGACCGTGTATAATGGTCAAGTCATTGTTAATGGCAAAATTAATGGCAGTTTTCTGGGAGTCATTCAGATTCGGGTTTAAAAAAGATTTAATGTTTTGAAAGCTGTTTGTATTGGGGATGAAGGGGCGTTCGTTTACCAAGTATTGTATAATTTTGTCTTGTATGGGTGAACTAATTTCAGACAGTTTTCTCATTGTGGATTCCATTCTATTATACGTGACGACATTGGTAGTCTTTAAAATGTAAAGTTTGCTATAAGAATAAAATGTGGTAGCAATAACATCTTGAGATTCTTCTAGAGCTATGGTGATTTGAGTATCACTCATTTTGTAGACAACGCCTGAACATTCCGCTTGCTCGCCATTGGAGTCTTCAGACACCTTTTTGACTTTGGGCTTAGTCTTGGTATTTACTTTGGTTTTTGCAGGGCGTACCAAAACAATATCACCAACCTTAATATCACCCCTTTGAATTTTGTCGTTAACCGCCAAGTTAGGTCCCAGTTCCATATATAGTTTGCCAATGAGACCGGATCTTATGTTTTCTAGATGGATGTTGTTTATTGCCAAGCCATTTTGCACCAATTGTTGGATAGATAGCGTTGTTAATAGCCTAGAAGTTGTTTGAATGTCTTGTTCACGTTCATGCTTGATGCTTGATAAAAACTTAGAAGCCAATTCTTTGTTCATTTCCCTCTACTCTTTTTTCTATATTTCTCAAGGGACAACTTTACATCAGCCTTCATATTTTTGAAATATATGCAACGTACAAGATTTTCTTAGCGTAAGGATATGCAGGCGCACATTTGTGTATATATGACAGTAAGAATGTTTAATTATAATATTTGCCAGTTATATAAACCTGTGAAAAAAATAATAGAATATGGTGCGTAATATATAGAGGTAAAGGGTACTACATCACATTCAAATTGCCGAATCTGTCCTTGTAACCAGGTACGTCCCATTTACCCTTCTTGACCATCTCTTCTACCTTAGCATCAATTTCAGGTTTGATCTTTGCCAGGTCGTCAACAGTTAATTCATCGAAAGGTCTTGCAGATTGAATATTATCTAAGGTGCTTTGCAAATCCTTTAACTCCTTGGAAACTAAGGATTCTGTCTCCTTGGCGTTGGTCATTGCGTGCTTTTCAAAAGACTCAATCACTTGTAATTGTTTGGAGGCATCGATTTTGACCGGCTTATATTGCTTAACGTATGATTCTATCTTGTCAATGACTGAAGTGTTTTTCAACACAGATCTATAATGACTGAAATCTACTTCGGTGGGTTGACTTTGCAGCTCTAGTAATTGTCTACGTGCCTCATCGTTTCTCTTTTTAAAACTCGATAATTGAGTGGCAGTCGACCCTGTTATACGTAGAGAAGAGATGACTTTTGCCCAGTCAAGTTTGTTAGCAGCGGATTTGGCCAAAGACATAGTCGAACAAAAAATATAATTAGGTGATTCTGCAATTAAGTGCACGAAAAATTTCTTTTAAATCCTAAGATTGTTCTTTTGCGTTACGTGTCAATATGAATATATAAACTTATATAGAAAAGTATTGTACTAGTAGAAATATGTTTTACACCTACGCTAAGCAGCAAGTGGTAATTGGTGTATCTTTTACTTTTTTGGGGGCATCAAGACAAATATCCAATCAAATCGAAGAGAAAATAATTCTTGTAACCCGCTCATTAGTCACGTGGTCATCACGTGAGCATAATATATCACGTGATATACACCCATACCTCGTTTATGGGATTGAGTCATCGGATATGTCATTATAAACGATATTTCTCCGCGGCAATGAGGTGGCGAATATTGGAGTAAAAATGAAAACATCCACCAGGTGCTTGATGATATACTTGACTTCGGCGGCAATTTAAAGCTTTCTAAGCAGCAATTAGTAAGTAACCATTACAATAACGATAAATACGACACCGGTCCAACTAACTCATTGATAGGATAATTGCAGTGATCTTAACGAGTTTAATGGTGACCGACCAAGGCAGTAGGCATTCGATACAATCTAAGCAACCAGCCTACGTTAATAAACAACCGCAAAAAAGGCAGCAGAGATCTTCCGTCGCATGCCTTTCTTGTAGGAAACGTCATATAAAATGTCCTGGTGGTAACCCTTGCCAAAAATGTGTTACGAGCAATGCCATATGTGAGTACTTGGAGCCGTCAAAAAAAATTGTTGTGTCGACAAAGTATCTGCAACAACTGCAAAAAGACTTGAATGATAAAACTGAAGAGAATAACCGCCTGAAAGCTTTGCTCTTGGAGAGACCAGTGAGTGTACGTGGTAAGGATAACAGCGATGATGACGAGAGGCATATAAACAATGCACCCTCAAGTGACACATTGGAAGTATCCAGCGCTCTGGCGGCTCCTATATTTGACCTGATGTCCAATAGTAACACTGCGTCCGATAACGATAACGACGATGACAACAGCAACAGAATCACAAATAATAGGAGCTATGATCATAGTTTGGAAAAATACTACAAAAAGGCCATCAGCATCTTTAAACAACCAGCTAATGCTAATGGCGAAAATGGCAACGGTGCCAATGGTCATGAGGATGATGATGAAGATGATGAAGAAATATCAACAAATTTTGCTCAAAGAAGTGGTAGGCTCATAGAATCTCACAATGGATTCCATTATTTTGTTGGATCTTCTTCAATGACATTATTTGGGTTAGAAATTCAATCTTTGGTTACAAAGTATATTTCGGTCAAGAATTTTCGACCTTTGCCAATAAACACCAAAAACGAGATTTTAAATTCAAACCTGAACCCGGCTATAAGTTCTTTTATTAATTCAAACAACTATCTTTTCTCGTCCTATAATTTTTTGAACCCTATATCGACTATTGTCAACTTAAACTCAATCAACGATAATTTATCTCCATTGATGTTTAAGATAATTTTGAAAAGCGATACGGATGGTAGTAGTGGCCAGGAAGAGGTAATACAGTTTCAGTTGCCTTCGTATAATTACACAAAACTATTAATTGACTGCTTTATAAATTATAACGATGGTTGTTTTTACTTTTTCAACGAAGGCCTGGTTAAATGTGGCATTAACAAATTGTACTTGGAAAATAAATGGCTATACTATGATAATACCAAAAAAGCTTTGGACAATGAGAATGATCCAATTTTACAAGCTGTTTGGTTTTGCAAAATTTTGTTAATTTTAGCAGTAGGTGAAATGTATCTGGGTTCCATCAATAATGAAATGTTGAGGAATTATTCTAATCAGCCAAAATTGCCCGGTTCAAAATTTTTTCAAATGGGTTCTAAAATTTTTAATTGTTTGTTCTCAAGTGAAAGATTAGAAAATGTGACTAAGAAAGGCGGTATTGAAGTCCTGTTGTTATACGCGTTTTTCTTACAGGTGGCTGATTACACTTTAGCCTCTTATTTTTACTTCGGTCAAGCCCTAAGGACGTGCTTAATTCTAGGCTTACATGTTGATTCTCAAAGCGACACTCTATCCAGGTATGAAATCGAGCATCATAGGAGACTTTGGTGGACAGTTTACATGTTTGAACGAATGCTTAGCTCAAAAGCTGGGTTACCATTAAGTTTCACTGATTATACAATCTCTACAGCACTGCCAGCGGATATTGATGATGAAACTATTGAAGAGAAAAATAGTCACTATGTTTTCAGAAAGGCAGAATTAATTTCTAACTGCGTTACTATTGTGAAAATCAATGCACAAATTTTGAGCAAATTATATCAAAGGCAACCTGAGACAAACATCATAATTACTTTGAAGGTTGTCATCAAGCAGTTGTTGGAATGGAGGAACAATTTGTCTGATTCCTTACAGGTGGATTTTACGCAAAAGGATGAAGATTTCAAAATATCGAGATTGTCAACCAATATGTTTACGGAATATTTCCAAGGAATAAACTTGGCCGTGAGACCTTTATTATTTCATTTTGCATCCATTCAATTGAAAAGGTTCAAAACGAGCAATACTTTCGTCAACTTACAAAACTATTCTGCCACAATATCTTCCTTATTAACATGTTCTTTGCATGCTTCTGTGAATACTATTAGGTCTCTGTGGAGTTTATTACAGAATAGTATGCTTGCTATGTTTGGTTATATGGACAGAGAGTATCTTTTTACTTCTTCTTGTACTTTATTACTATTTAACACTGCTTTTGGTATTCATGAACAAACACTATATCATTTGGATCATTCGCTGGAAATTTTCACGCAAATGAGAAACTTAGGCAACATTCCAGCAGGCTTAAGAAGAGCACAATTACTAACATTAATGGCAAATTTGGATTTCCACGGCATAATGAATGACTTGATTACTAAATATAACGATATTTTGAAATTTGATTCTATGAATTGTGAAAACGATAACATAGTAGAAGATAGCAATGAACCCAAAAGAGAAACCGAGAAGCGTAAAACTCACAAAGATGGCGATCGCATTGACCCTTCAATTATAGACTGTGATAAATCAAACACCAATACAAATATGATCAAGAACGAATCTATATCGAACATTGTTAGCATACTTCCGGAAAGCGCGAAACCAACGCTGACTGATTATAGTAATGGTAATAATGATGTTAATGATATTAACGTCAACAACTCGGAACCTTCTACTTTTTTTGATATCATAACTGCGAGCTTGGAAAATTCATACCAAACCACGCTAACTGAAAAGGGCTCTCAGGTGATGGAAAAAAACATGGATCAGTTGGATTCCGTTCATAATCTAAATGATGACGATTTACAACAATTGTTGGAGGATTTGGGCAATATTGATCATTCCGATGAAAAACTTTGGAAGGAAATCACTGATCAAGCAATGTGGCTGGGAAATACTATGGATCCAACTGCAGCTGCTGGTAGTGAAATGGACTTTACTGATTATTTAGGACCATAAACACCATTACAAAGACAAAGAAGAAAATACTGATTTCTTTGTTTTTCTTATGCATATATTATACATTTCGCACATTATATAGAAAAGTGGACATTTAATTCTTCAAATCTTATTTAAAATATCTATCACAAGACAGCTCATTTACGTAGCCTCTTAACAACGTTGTCGCTATCACCTTCTGTCCATAATATTAGCCTTTTTTGTGATTTGACAAGCTCGTTGTAGCCTAATAGTAGTTTTTCAATTCCGTTTTGTTCTTGGGCTAACCTCAAAGCAGTATTTAATGTACCTCTGTTTTCGTTCCGTAAAGTACCAATGTTGTTCAGTATATCGTCCTGTGGTAGTCTAGATTTGATGTTATTGTTCAAAACCTCGAAAAACGACACAATACCGTTTCTGCTAATTAAATTCAAACCACCATCATCTGCTACCCTTTGGACTTTGTAAAAAATAAAATAGATTAGTTCGCGTAATCTTTCTTTCAAGTATGGCATATTGATCAAGTTTAACAACCACTCAAATACACCTTTCTTCTCTAACATCTTGTAATCTTCATCCGTTTTAATTCCCTTACAAATGGTTGTTAAAACCCAACTCAATTCTCCATAGTATATTTCCATATCAATTTCTTTCTTATTGTCATCTTGTTGTCTCTTATTGTAGGACATCATCACATCAGATACCATAGGGATGTCCCAACTACGTATGGTAGAATTTGATAATACCCAGCGGTATGCCTTCTCATGTAAGGGCGCAATTGGACTTCCCAATAGATCAACAATTCTAGAGATAGAAAACCAAATTAACGGATTGATAGGATCTTGATTTTGTTGTCTCTGGTATAAAATCCTTTTAATCAACACTTGGTAAATGCTATTATATTTGATTAAATCGCTATCAGATTCTTTTCTTTCATTATCCTTGCTAGTTATTTGCTTTTCAAGATTCATCTGGGCAGTTTTCTTCTCCAAAGAAGAAGCTAAATTTGATAAATGTTCGTAACTTATATTGGAAACGGTATGGCAATCGCTTAATGAGCAAATAATAAACTGAAATATTTTGCAATCAAGGAAATTTTCAAATTCATATCTGTATGTTACATTGCTCTCGTCATCTTTGATCATTTTTACCAGCTCTTTGTTATGGATTATTAATAGCAGTAAAAATAATGGATCGTACATATCAACACCAGATCGTTCGGTATCATCGTAGTACTTTTTGACTAGGTCACACCTTGTAGTAGCATCATAATTGTTTGTATTAGAATCGGTATATAATTCAGGGACTTGAGGCCTTTCCAATACGTACCTGTCAATGGACTTTTTGATCATGTTTTTTTGTAGTGTTAGTATCAACCCCTCCCTTTCTTTGGTAATCAGCCTCGTGTCTCCAATGGCTTCCAAGATTTCTTCCTCTTCGTCTTTGATAAATTCCCAAGAAAAAATCATGTTTGTCCATGAAGTAGCGGTGTGAGATTCGATAGTTTCTAGAATTTTCAGTATCAACTTGTCGTTACTGGAAATAGTACCGGAGTAAAAAGTCAATAATTTCTCTTGAACTATTGGCGTCGAATTTACGACCGGGTCGATGCTGAATAAAGAGAATAATATCATTGTGCTTAAGAACTTTCGATACGATGAATCTTCATCATTGTCTTTAATCATTATTGATGAGTAACTGTCATTGCTTAATAAAAGTTGAACCATTCTTTGCGATTGAATTGACTTTTTGCTCACACAAAAAATTAATACATTAACGTATTCAAGAACCTTAATTTGTTTGATCCACTCACTGCCTAGAATAGCCTCTAATTGAGAATTAATGATTTTGACATTCAACTTATTTGGTACCTCTTCAAGTTTTAAGAGCTCAGCCATCGCTCTTAGTAACTCAAAAAAAGAATTGGAGATAACTTTTCTTTCTGAAAGGTACTTTGTAAGGTAAAGAAGAGTTTTATTTAACCATGTTTCTACCCCTGGATAAGTAAAATTATTGTGTGCAGCTATGTATCTTACTGTAGCAGCATGATATTTATGGTCGCTCTGTGATAAAACACATTTCAAAATTTCATTTCGTTTCGTTTCGTCATAGAAATCAATATAAGTGGTAATCATATTTAATATTTCGTCAAAAATCTCACTTTTCGAGGTAGTGTAAGTACTTTTCGCAATTTCATTACCATACTTGAAAATGGTTTCATGCGCAAATGCGCTAAAATCTTTATCCTGCATGTGCTTGAACAAAGCAGCCGTTGTTACAATACTTAGTAAAGGTGAATCCTTGATCCTCCAGATACTTGGTATGAAAGATGGGAAAGAAAAATGTTCCCATCTGTAAAAAGCTTTCAGTACTAGATAATTCAAATCACTAGACACAAAACTATTTATCAGAGAAGTAGTTTCTGAAAGGGATAGCTTACCCATAGGATCAGATGAAGCATCAACACAAACTTTGTTTTCTTCAAAAAATTTAGCCAAAGAGATGTTTACTTCCTTAATTGAAGCAGGATCTTCATTTGCAGCTTTGTTCAGTATATTCTTTACAAGGGATATTTTTATAGTTTTTCCTTCGTTGAATAATTTTTGGAGAATGTTTCTTGTGGACTCTAGTTTGGTGCTACACATGAGTAGCGAAGTTAAAGCTGAAGTACTTAAATACTCACTAACACTTGTTAAGAAAGCATTTACGTCTTCTTTCCGATACAACTCATTATAGTTGGCATACTCTTCGACATTTTCACCACTAAACACCACTTTTTGAATTATTTCTCGGAATTCCACTAATTGATGGCCTGTTTCAAAGCATACTGCACCGATTAAATTGCACATGAACCTTGATTTTTTCATGAGTAGAGTATTTCTTTTTTCAATGGCCAGTTTTGGTAAAGCGAAATTTATATACCTTTCCAAAACTTTGATAATTGGGAATTCTGTGTCTGTTACCATGTAGCTAGCAATCTTGCCAGTTAACTCACAGGCAGTTGCTTCGAACCAATTGTCATATACAACAGAATCGTCTTCTACCAATAACTGAACTCTAAAAAGGATTCCTGCCGCATCTAATTTGTTCACTGGTAATCTAGAAATATTCATTAGATTTTTAGATGGAAGCGCCGAAATATACTGGAAAAAAGATGAGCTCTTCATTGAAGAAATTAAAGAATTAGAGCTATTAGTTTTCTTTATGTTTTCTTCAAATGAGTCAAGCTTCAAGTATATATTAACATCATGATCAGAGACCTCAGGAAAGACATTTTTAACAAGTTTATCTATGCCTATATGGTCTTCACCAATGAAAATCATGTTTCTAAGAAAAAGTATAAGCCATTTAATTAAAAACTCTGGGTTTCCACTCTTGTCAACGTATTTCCATTGCTCTGAAAGGCACATTATGAAGGGAGAAATGTAGTTATACTCTTTTGCCATATCGACGTACTTGTATGGTGTTTTTACGACACGAGATATAGTTTCGTCAAACCACTTCCAGACTTGTTCCATGTTGTCAATTTCAGAAACTTGAAGGGAAAGCCCTTGAAGACTATTCACTAAAGCCATCACTGGTGAAATTAAAGATATGTTGAAGATAACGTTTGTTCTCGTCAGCTCATCGAGCAAGTTGGATATTCTTGTAGTTATCACGTTAGAAGCATTTTTGGAGGATGCTAGCTTTAATAGTAGGGTGAATAAAGAATTTCCACCAGAACTTGGATTCCACCACCTGGTTTGAGTAGAGTTAAATTCTTGAAATTGTAAGTAGTTATCCAGAATAGCAAATTCTATGCCAGAAATCTTGGATTTTTGCATGATATCTGTATAAATATTTGATGATGGTAGGTTAATTGAGAAGAGGTTGGGGAACATTTTACTATAGTAGTTGAATATGATGGATATGGACAGCGGTAAAATTCTATTATCCTTATTGGAAGTCAAAGAATTGCTCAAAGTAGATACGAAGATTGGCAAATCAGGAATTCTGGTATGAAACTCGTTGAGTAAAATAGTTTTTTCATTTCTCCAGCCTTTTTGATCATAAAATATGGAAACTTTTTCCAATTTTTTTAGCGCTAGAACTATTGATTGACAGGCTAATTGTCTTATGATGGGTGTTTCAAATTGTAGGGATTTAACCAACGAGGATTTGGTGAGCAAAGATGGCAGAATGTTTTCTATAACTAATGAAGTGGCAGGTGGAATATTGCTATCAACTTTCTCCATAAATTGCGGTATCTTAAGATTAATAATCTTGTTAATCAGTAATGTTATACCAAACCAATACGAAGTCATCTTAGGGTCATAGTTACCATTCGTCGTTAAAAAGACGCTGTAAGGAGCAACAAGTTCGGGAACGTTCTCCAATATTTTGATCAACGTACCTAATTGCAGGGTATCTTCCCAAGGTTTGAAAAGGCGTAAGGTGTTGAACAAAAGTTTATTATGAATTTGAAATTCCACTTGGTTGACGGTTATCGGAGCTCCATGAGAAGCTCCATCAGCAACTGAATTTTTGAACCAAACGCAATTATCAGGAAATGCTACGCTAAAGTCACGGGAAGCTCCAAAAGTTAAGAAAAACTCATTTGCCTTCTTAACCAAATTCTTGTTTGATGAATAATAAAAGTGATGAATCTTTGAAGCCGCTAGTTCATTTAAAATTTTGGTTTTAGTAGTTCTCTTGAAGGATTTCTCCTTTAAAATGTCGTTTATGAATACCGATAGTATGTGCTCAGATAACTTGTCAGAATCAGCCTTATTCATGAATTTAAATAGGTTGCTCATAATCTTAAAGTTTTCTGTCAAAAGTTCTTTTCTCACGAATGGGGAAGCATTTGAGATCAATGTCAACCAAAACTTGATAAATGTAAATCTTATTGAGTCATGTTTGGATGAATCAGCAGATGAATTCCCATTGGCTAACTCGGACTTGCTTGGTACCAACAGTCTTGGTAAAATAGGTAATGAAAAATCGAAATATGAAACTAATTCCTCTATAAGTTGCCCATTGTTGAAATTGACTATTTGTTTGAGTAGACGAAGAATTGGATTAGTTAATTGCGCACGCATATTGTTCAACCCTCTATAGAGAACTTTTGTGTAATCGGTCAATATCAATCTAATTAGACCGCTCCCAATAGTCACTGTACTAGTATCAGATGACAAAACTCGTAAGGTTTTAGTCAGTAATGAGGTAGTTTTCGAGAATTTCCCATGGTTATTTACTTGAGCATAATATGACCAAGTCTGTACCAATTGAGCACCAAATCCTCTTTGGAAGAACACTATTAGAGGTTGGTAATCTTTTGAGAGAGTTTCATCTTCGACTGCACTGATTATACTTTCTAGTGTTTCTAATGTACCGTCTTCGAACTCTTTCCCTTGGGTGTACTTCTCCCTTCTCTGGTCGCGAGATCCATAGGCTTCGCTATGATTACTCATTATGTAAGTGCTCCTCTAGTTCTGTTAGATGAAGTAGTACCGCATAGATTAGAGAAATAATATCCAATCAAGAATATAACCGAACTATTCTTTGCGATGAGCTTTATTGCTGAAATTTTTCATATTTCGTCTACAGTGATATAATATTGAAATCCTCATGCAAGTCGTGCATAGGTAAAAGCTGTTTACTATATGTTGGTGCACTATTATCATATAATTTTAGTTTGGTCGTATACTAGTGCGGCAGTAATAATAAATGTTTTAGAATCTTCAATCTTCATTTGTTTACGTAAAATGAAAACGTTTTGTGTTAGAATTGACAGATTGAAGTTTAATTTTAGGTGTCGGGAGAAACATTTTAATCCCTTTTTATGAATATAATTTAAGTACTAAAAAAATCACCATAATTATACAAAGTAACTGCAATTTAAAAGTACGTTTATAATTAATTCACATACACATGTTATTGTATCTAACTAAATAGCCTCGAAATAATTCAATTAAGTACGCAAACTAACACAGTCAGTACAGATCGTAAAGTTTTCCGTCAATAGGGCCCTGACGGAGAAAGATTCCCTTTCCTATATTAGGAATCTAATAGACAAATTCATCAAGATATGCTTCCGCAACAAATCTTGCTCTGGCATTCAAAAACAGTTTAATTTCACTGATTTCCTTATCCACGTCCTCCATGAATTCAATAATAAAATCAACCAATTTCCCAGTTTTCATTGATTCAGTATGCTTATTAGTTATTAGAAAAGAAATACTGTAGCCAGGTATTGGTACACGTCTCAGAATGTAGAATGCTTCAGCACGCTGTTCCAAAAATCTAGTAAACTTATGAACTAAAATCTGCTCAATTTCATCTGCCTGTTTCACCATTAAACTCATACGCACCGAGTTTACACTGGGCTCAATCAATACTTGTTCATTTTCATTACGAGATATATGCATCGGTTGGAGCAACAATTCGGCGCTAGTGTTAGGGACTTCAACTTCCGGTCTGTTGTGCCTCTCCACTTCCTGCGAAGAGAAATTGCTCAAAGTCAACGCAGCTTCCAGGGAATAACGAACAGCCGTTAGATACGGACGTAATGATTGTGACATTTCCTACTATCAGTTGCTTCCTCTTTTATCTTTTGTCAAAGTGACACCGAGTTGTTCCGAAAGCCTCTATTTGCTTGGCTTTACAGGCTTTTTTTGTTCTATAATTGTATTTTGCTATACAAAAGGGGCGACGTGGTAAACGATATGAAATTATCGACAATAATAATGTACTTGGAAATCTGGCAGTTGATGACATCGCAATAGCGTGCCTACCTATCAGGATAACAAGGTCTGAAGCCAGATCGACCACTAGACAAGCATTGCCGGAGGTGGGAGACGTGAAACTATGTCTATTTGGAAGGAAGCTAAAGATGCAAGTGGAAGGATATATTATTACAATACTTTGACAAAGAAATCTACGTGGGAGAAGCCCAAGGAACTAATTTCTCAGGAGGAGCTACTTCTTCGAGAAAATGGCTGGAAGGCGGCCAAGACGGCAGACGGCAAAGTATACTATTATAATCCAACAACAAGAGAAACCAGCTGGACTATTCCGGCCTTCGAGAAGAAAGTAGAACCCATCGCAGAACAAAAACATGATACAGTATCCCATGCACAGGTTAATGGAAATAGAATAGCCCTTACGGCTGGAGAAAAACAAGAGCCGGGACGAACTATAAACGAGGAGGAAAGCCAATATGCTAATAACTCTAAACTGCTTAATGTCAGGAGAAGGACTAAAGAAGAAGCAGAGAAGGAATTTATTACCATGCTGAAGGAAAATCAAGTAGACTCTACTTGGTCATTCAGTAGAATTATTTCAGAACTGGGGACCAGAGATCCAAGGTATTGGATGGTCGATGATGACCCCTTATGGAAGAAAGAAATGTTTGAGAAATATCTTTCCAATAGATCAGCCGATCAACTTCTTAAGGAACACAATGAAACAAGCAAATTCAAAGAAGCCTTTCAGAAAATGTTGCAAAACAATTCTGATATAAAATATTACACCCGTTGGCCTACCGCAAAGAGACTAATTGCCGACGAACCAATATACAAACACTCCGTGGTCAATGAAAAGACAAAGAGACAGACCTTTCAAGATTATATAGATACCCTCATCGACGCTCAGAAAGAATCAAAAAAAAAATTGAAAACACAGGCCCTAAAAGAACTAAGAGAGTATTTAAACGGTATTATAACAACATCATCCTCTGAAACTTTCATAGCCTGGCAGCAGCTTTTAAATCACTATGTTTTTGATAAGAGTAAGAGATATATGGCGAACCGGCACTTCAAAGTCTTAACCCACGAAGATGTTTTAAACGAGTATCTGAAAATAGTAAATACGATTGAAAACGATCTTCAAAACAAACTAAATGAGCTCCGACTGCGCAATTATACCAGAGACCGTATTGCTAGAGATAACTTTAAAAACTTATTAAGAGAGGTGCCAATCAAAATCAAAGCAAATACTAGATGGTCAGATATTTATCCTCATATAAAGTCTGATCCGCGCTTTTTACATATGCTTGGAAGGAATGGCTCGTCCTGCCTTGATTTATTTTTAGATTTTGTTGATGAACAAAGGATGTACATCTTTGCACAAAGATCAATAGCCCAACAGACGTTGATAGATCAAAATTTTGAATGGAATGATGCCGATAGCGACGAGATCACCAAGCAAAACATAGAAAAAGTTCTGGAAAATGACCGGAAATTTGACAAGGTGGATAAAGAAGACATCAGTTTGATTGTTGATGGTTTGATAAAGCAAAGAAACGAAAAGATACAACAGAAACTCCAAAATGAGCGTAGGATATTGGAGCAAAAGAAGCACTATTTTTGGTTACTTTTGCAAAGGACATATACAAAAACCGGTAAGCCCAAGCCTAGTACGTGGGATTTAGCTTCCAAAGAGCTTGGCGAATCTCTTGAATACAAGGCACTAGGCGATGAAGATAACATAAGAAGACAAATTTTCGAGGATTTTAAGCCTGAAAGCTCTGCACCGACTGCCGAAAGCGCTACTGCAAACTTAACGTTGACCGCGTCAAAAAAGAGGCATTTAACTCCGGCTGTGGAATTGGACTATTAATTCTGACGTGTCGACCTCTATCTTGTTAATCATTATATAAATCATACATAGAGATTACATGTTATTTCAAGTTTGCGATCACCGCACAATTTCTTAGTCATTGTTGTAAGTGTTCTGCAAAAATTTCAGCTTTTGTACCTTATTTTCACAAAATTCAAACACCTGTCCGAACTGTGTTTTAACAAGTGTTTTTGAATTCAAGAGTTCAGTAATACTTTCATAATTTTTTAACCACTCCATCCAAGACAAACAATGGAGGAATGAATCTGCCAAATCGTCATCTTTTCTCACCCCCGAATTATCTTGGATCTCTAGTATATCACATAGCTTGAAACTTTTTTTTTTGGTAAGGGCATTTCTTATCCTATTATTCCAAACTCCTATGAACTCGACCAGTTTTGTAGAACTAGTTGAATTACCTTCTAGTATTGAGGTTGAAAGTATTTTTTTCACTAGCTTTATTCGAGAATCTTTGCTATGTTTGTTAGATTTTAACTTTTTTGAACTGGTCGGTGTCTCTTCTCTTGGAATGCACCAATATGAAGTCATCCGATGTGGATCGGACGAACATACCATATACCGCAACTTGGACGTATTCGGTATTTTATTCGTATACTTCATTTTATTTTCCAAGTTAGAGAAAAGAATCTGTTCGAGAATATTCACTTTTAAAATTGGGTCTAAAATATGCCTCGAAGACATAGTTCTGGTACGTTGCCTTTCAATTGTAAACATATCTGGTATCGGCATAGATTCAAATAAATACTCCGTAAGGTTAAATACAAGCTCAGAAGTTTCAGCAGGATTCAAGCTTAACTTTTTGAGGTTTTGAAAAAATTTCTCCTCTAGATTTATCTTTTGCCAGTCTAGTACTTTAGGGAGCGGATCATTATTGAGCAATTGCATCTTAGAGAAAGCAAAGTTAGAAACACCAGCATCCATAGACAATATGTTAATTCTTCCCTCTCTTATCTTTTGTTGTCGTAACTTCTCCAAAAATTCACACTGTTCTTGAATGTAGGTTCTTTTAGCTTCTTTCGTCGTGCCATTTACTGCTCCAATAACAAATGATAAAGATTTTAGTTGTGTGCTTTTTGCATTTTGGCAGCAGGAATCGATGAGTTGCAATATCTTAGCTTTCTGTGCTGTCGACATATTACTATCTTTTTCAGCTTTATACTGTATAACCGTAAGCCTTCGTTGTATGCAATGGATAAACAAATATGGAATCGCCAGTTGAAACAAAAAAATGAGAAAAGTACGGATAATCCGAAGAAATTTAGTCTGATTCCATCCATTTTTTGTATCTTAAGAAATAATTTTGAAGTCATATAAAACTTAAATAGAAAAAGTAACTAAAATTTAGGAAAGCAGAAAAGCTCCTGCACCCTCTTCAATGGCTTGACAAAGACGAGACCGCATAATATCTTTGCTAGTATACTTCGGCAATTTCAAATAATTAGCACATGTCATTACACTTGGTAGATACTCGTCTGCTGTTAGGCCATCTTCAGCATGCTTTAACACAACTGTAAACTTTGGGTTCAAACTTTTAAATCCCCCAATTGGAAGCTTGGGAGATCCCGTTAAAAATTGCAAAAATAATCTTCTTTCATGCTTACCAAACGCGGATACTATTGATATAAAATCATGAATGATTGAAGAATCCATTGTATAGCCATGTTCAGCGTTCAAGTTTGTGTATAAAGTTGCCATAGACCAGTCTTCCTCAACTCGTCCGAAAATATCCACTAATTCATCCGGAAAAAGTATTAGCATCCTCTCATAGGAAAACACCTTTGAAAAACCTTCAATAAATGCTTTTAACTGTTTTTCAATGCCCATACCTAATATTTGGTCGATAACGCCATGGATATATTCTTCAACATTAGAAGAGTTCAAGGATTTATTACAACCCCCCGGAATCAACTCAATGTCATCATTTCCAGGAACGGTAAATGTCAAGGACAACGATTCTAGGGTCATATTTTCATCCTTATTCGCTACTATGTATTTAAGGGATTTTGCGAGTAACGGATCTACCAATTCGATCATTAACAGACAGGTTTCAACGTCGCTCGGCACTGTCGTCCCATTGGGCGTAGACATTCTGTGCAATAACTCAAAAAAGACTTTGCTAAATCTAAAGTCAAGAATTCTATTATCAAGCAACGATCTGGCAACAAATGTCCCCAAATATCCAAAAAGTTCAATAACTTTTTCATTATTGGAAAACGGGTTGAGGGGCTCTGGGAACAATAAAGTGGTAATATAATCGTCAGTAGTATCAACATCCATTTCGCTTCTGTAACTATAAGAGTTACAACGCCACATATTTAACGACTTTCTTGCAAAATACTTGGAAACTACGGAGTAAAATTCCAAAGTCGGTCCTAAACCTGTTCCTGCTTCTTCTTGATATTCAATTTCCAGTACGTCAGGGCTACTTCCGTACTTGGATAAAATCTTGAGACCGGTAGCGAATATTGTTTTTCTTGAAATCCGCAGCTTACGCCTAGTAATTCTCCCAAGTTGTTGTAAAGCTTCGTCATTCCTTAAATCTTTCGAGCCTTTACTCTTATTCTTCCAAAGTTGAATCAATCTTCCGTAACCAAATGAAGTACATTGTAGGAAAAGCATCCTGGTATCAAACGGAAACAAAAATGGGAATCTCCTGGTCAAAAATAGTGACCAATCCGGCAAAGCTCCACTTGCTACTACCAATGGTTCATCTAGTTGTCTAGCGAGCTTAGCGCTTAGTTTTGAGTTGATAAAACTGTCGCTTTTAACACCGCAGCTATGTAGAAAATCCAGCAATGTCAGAATATCCGCTGAAGATCCAGTATCAACCTGTGCGAATTCTCTTTTTTTATAAAAATCTCTTAACTTTTTCCCCTCGTTAGCTTCCTCGGCTGCCTCACTCTCTCTATTGTTACCTTCTAAACTTTTGCAAAATTTGATTGTATGTGTATCATCCCATAAAGTTTTTAAGTCACGATTTCGCCTGACGAATGTATTAAATATCACACCAAATACTGTAGACTCCATGTCAACTTTTTCATTATCATAAAAAAAGTCAAAGTTCTTTTTTCTCATATGATCCAAGCAATTTTCTTCTTCTTCCCTATCAGCTTCGGTACTGGAAGATGTAAGGTTTGGGATTAATGAATTCAAAAAACGCATTCTTACCATTCTGTGTCTCAAAAACTCATTAAGTGAGGTAAAAGAAGCTATGCAATGGACCGAAACGATAGTAGATGATAAATCAGTACCAATATTATCTTTGCTTGCATCGCCATCATAAACCAACTTAATTTTTATCTCTTTAGCCAGTGAAGATACACCACCACCATCGTGTAAACCGCAATCAACTATAGAGAAATTCTCCAGCCTTGTGAGAGCAGATTGTAGGATTTCTAAAAATCTGTCAATACTATCCTCAAATACCTCTAAAAATGATTTAGCAAGAATGAAATGGGATACCGTTGAGGATGTAATTCTTTTAGTTATGGAGGAAGCTAGCCCTGTAGAAGTAAATTCGAAACCTGACACGTCGAAATCTTCATGGAAAATACATTTTTTTAAAACAGACCAAATTCCCTTCCAATCCTCTTCAGTTTTGTCCGGAGTGGAAGGATTTTCTAAAATAGAAACAACGCCTTCGATTTGATGGAGCTCCTCTGTTATTGCTTCTTGCTCAACGTTCATCTGAGAAAGTACTCTATTAACTAGGTTCACACCCTTGTTTTTAATATAAGCTAGAGATAGAGTTCTGAAAATGTGTATTGAAATTTTCTTTGGTTTTACTGAATCAGGAATTTCCATATCAGTAAATTCGTAATCATATTCTTCATCACCCTCATCACATTCCTCAATACTGCTATGCAAATCCCCTTCTTCGTCAGAAAGTGAAATGTTTTCATTCCCGTCTTCCTTTAAATCAATGTTATTGAAATCCACAGACAAATCCTTAACCAAATCAAAAATGCCCTCTCTTTTGATGGAAGGAAAGAACAGTTCGGAAAACTTTTTACAAATTAAGTCAAGCAACGAGAGACCACCAACCAACAGTGTACCAGCTTCTGATGAATAAGTACCATTAGCGTTAGACGCTGTTTCTTTTTGGGCCAGGATAGATCCGATTAACTTAATAAGCTGATCATTGATTGCCTTTGCTGTGGAATTATTTATGCATGATACAACCCTCAGTAAAGCAATAAGCACGTATCTTCTTACGTCAAAGTCAGCAGCATTTGTATAAATTTCAACGAGAATTGGAATTAGACATTGAACTAGGGAATCAAACTTTTCCTGGTTAGAAATTACGCCACGGTCGCTATTTCCGGTATATTTATCCGCTGACAGTATTCTTTCATCCTCGGGAGGAAACAATACAACTATAAATCTAGAAATGCTAATCAATAAACTGTTTGGGACATAAATCAGTGTTTCATGTAACCCTGCGTTAGGACTTTTACTATAATGCTGGAATGATCGTGTTGTCATGTCGACAATGTCAGTTTTCTCTCTCAGTTCTCTTGAAAGTACATCACTACTCATCGCTAATACGGTTAAAATATCCAAACATTTCAGTTTATTCTCCAAGGGGGTATCCTGAATAGAAACTAGCTGAACTATTCTTTCGATTAAATCCAACGAAAACAAAGTCTCAAATTTTTCAACCCCATGCAACGCCCCGCAAATACCGTACATGGCATTTACAAGCCTGGTTAATATTGGTTGGTCTGTCGCATTCGAGAAAATTGGTTTCAGCGTTGGAAGTACTTCAACAATGGTCTTAAAGTCATCCGTTCGGATACTGCTACAGGCGTTCGAAACAATTGCGATAGCCTTCCTCTGCGCATGTATAGTTAAAAAATCGAAGAATTGGATGTAAATTGATAATTGGCCCGTTTTTAAAATGTCTCTCCCATGTACTCTAGAAATATATTCCACCGTTTCTAAAACTTGTTCTGCGAGGTCAATGTAACTGATCTCTACCAATTTTCCTTGTAAAATTGGTATAACGTGTTCATCAACAGCTATTGAAATAGATTCAGGGCAGACCTCAAAAAGATTATACATGCATCTACAAGCTTGCATTTGTAATTCTAATTCTTCCCGTAAAATTTTATCAGAGAGTATGGCAGCTATATTACCTATTAAGGTTTCCATCGGTATAATTCTATCGACAACCATTTGATTCATCATTAATATGTTTTCAGAAAGTTCTTTTAAACTCTCCATTGCAATATAAGGATCCTCGGAGGCATTCCCAGTATTCTCTATCAATTTAGAAATCCGCTCATTCCTTGCCGAACTCTCTGCGCTCCTCTCCATCCTTCCTCCAATCATCGATAAAATCTCGGGTAGTGTTCTTCCAACCGGATGTTGCCCAAGTCCTTCACTTGTTTGTCTTCTTTGTTCTAGTCTTTGTGCGAATGTTTCCAAAATGTCAGGTAAATGTAGGGGGTTGCTGCCAAATTCATTATTATCGTGAGAACGTTCAAGTCCATCTTCTTCTTCATTTCCGTCTTCGTCACTGCCATTCTGAGTTCTATGATATCCATATAAAAGTCCAGAATCATCTTCATGATGGTAATCGTTATCGTCATCTTCACCATCATCTGCCTCAAAACTTCCGACGCTAGAAAGCATATGTTCATCTTCATCTTCATCAGGATAATAAGAGTACTCACCCTGTACATGGCCATCCTCATCATAGTCATCTTCTACCTGCGTATCCATCATATAATCACTGTTTTCGCTATGGGACTCATGTTCATCAAGGTTGTGCGAATTATTTTCAGACATGCTTGGCTACTCTTCTATTTTAAATGTTTATCCAAAATTTTCACACCTGAGATATATTGTTGTTAATAAAGCACACAGAAAGGAAAGTATCGATCCCAGAAAGTGGTCTCTCCCTGGGTATGATCAAAGCTATTCCCCTTTCCAACTACTGTTGGCTCTGATCCCACAATTTGATTTCAGTTCAGAAAACCCAACCATTAGGACTTTACCCGGCGAAGGTGAAAGAAAAAATTTTTTTCCAGAAAAATGCGATGAGCTTTTGAAAAGTTGCAAATATTTGTAGTACTTTGGCTAAGCAGAGCTGATTCCTTTTGCTATACGTATATCACTGTCTATCGTCCATAAAAGATTTATTATAGTTGAATCATGCCAAGATCAAAACGTTCCAAGCTAGTCACTTTAGCACAAACCGATAAAAAGGGCAGAGAAAATAAAGAAAGAATTTTCGATGAAGTGAGGGAAGCCTTAGATACTTATAGATACGTCTGGGTCCTACATCTTGACGACGTAAGAACTCCAGTTTTACAAGAAATCAGAACATCTTGGGCAGGCTCTAAGTTAATTATGGGTAAGAGGAAAGTTTTACAAAAAGCATTGGGAGAAAAGAGGGAAGAAGAATACAAAGAAAATCTGTATCAATTGAGTAAGCTTTGTAGCGGTGTCACTGGTTTATTGTTCACTGATGAGGATGTCAACACTGTCAAGGAATACTTTAAGTCATACGTTCGTTCAGACTATTCAAGACCGAACACGAAAGCACCACTAACATTTACAATTCCTGAGGGCATTGTCTACTCACGTGGTGGTCAAATTCCAGCTGAGGAAGATGTTCCAATGATTCATTCTTTAGAGCCAACTATGAGAAACAAATTTGAAATTCCAACTAAAATCAAAGCTGGTAAGATCACCATTGACAGTCCATATTTAGTTTGCACTGAAGGAGAAAAATTAGATGTTCGTCAAGCTTTAATACTGAAACAATTCGGTATCGCTGCTTCTGAATTCAAAGTCAAGGTGTCGGCCTACTATGACAACGATAGCTCCACTGTTGAAAGCACTAACATCAACATGGAATAAGCTGAACTATTATTTGGAAGCCTTTTTTAATAGACCATTGTATAAAAATTTCTTTTTTTTGTATAGATATACTAAAGCAACGCTCATAAATGTAACATAGCTTCTTTTCAACTGAGAATTTATATTCATGCTAACTAAGCGTAAATCACTTTTGATCTTCACAGCTCTTTAGCGGCACGAAACAAGAAAAAAAGATAGCACTGTATGTCTGGAAAAGAATACTATAAAAATACCTGTTTACATAAACCAATAAGGAAGAACGTGAGAGCAGGACCGTAAAAGAAATTAATGTGTAAAGAATTAATGTGTAATGGTATACTACTTAAAAACACCGTTTCCCTTCAAATATCCTTTTTCGTTGGAGTACTGTCAGTTGGAGTAGTGGAACTTTCATCACTTTCTTCGTCTGATTCGCTATCACTTCTGTCATCCTTGAGAATACCTCTCCATAGAATCCTGTAAAGAACTCTAAAAATAAGGAACAGCCAATAAAGATTCACTAATTGCAAAGCGCCTATCAATACAAAGACAATTGGTAAGGAAATCCAACATTTATATTGCTGAGTGGCAAAATTCAAGACATAGTTACCTTCCGTGCGAAATTGCGTTAAAACGGACCATAGGATCTTTAAATTTATGTAATGACGCAAATAAATCCACGCAACAACAAAGATAGCAAAAGAAAAAAATGCCAATCCAGAGTCCAAATAATTTAGAGTTTTGGAGAATGACAAAAGAAAATCAGAAACATCCATTGTGATATAGATTGGCAGTCCCATTTTAGTGAAATGAAATACGTAGGAAGACCAAATCAATAGTAAAGTAACAATATGATGGAAAGTCAACTCGTTATGATCTTTTCTTGGCTTTTCTAGTTGCAATACAAGAATGCAGGCTTGTTGAGCCCAAAATGCAGCTTGACCCAAATAGAATACCTTGAATAAGAAGGGATTAGTGAAATCTGGATATGTTCTGTACATTGCCTTTGTGTTGAAAAACCATAAATCCGAATGGTACATACAATATATCCCGAAAGGACCGGAAACACCGGTGTAGAAAATAGCGTACATTTGTTCCATGATTCTTTTTATTCTGTGCTTAGAAGTGACGTGTAACCTAATAGCGAACGGTCTAATGACAACATCCATTAGGAATTCACGTAAGAATGTGAAAAAAATCATATAGTAAAATACAAAGCACAAATCGTTAATACCTTTACCATATGCGTTGGTATCACCTATTTGGTATGACACAGCGACAAATCTATGTAACACATTTGTCTTTGTAGTGTTACCAGAAGTGAAATAGGCACTATATACCGCGATTAAAATCATCAACGGAGCTATCCAGGCATGACGGTAACTTATCTCTCGGAATGAAAACCAGATTTTCTTGACCAGGTCGCTATCATTTTTGGTGGCTTCAGATAATCTCTGCATACGCCTTTTAGCAGCCGTTTTAGATTCTTTTGTCTCGAACATAGTACCTAAACTAGGTACAGTGTCCCCGAGGTCGATCTTACCTATGGAAGACTTGCGTCTTGGTCTTGACCTCACTTTCAAATTATTGTTTGAAGGGCTTGGCTTTATTGTCGACATAGCTCTTGTTTATTGATACTGTGTCTATCTAAATGTTTACCGGAGGTATGAATAATAAAAACAATAGCGATCAACCGACAAAAATATCTGTATGGAACAGAAAAACGGTAACGAACAAGAAACTGTAGTTTTAACTTAAATCAGGTCCGGATTATAAAGCCGATGTAGCAGAAAAACGGGTTCACGGAATACAATAGCCAAATAACAATAAATAAATAAATAAATAAATAAGAAAAAAAAAAGCAAGTAAATAAAACAAAACGGGATGCAACAAGCCAAGGAGGGAAACAATAGAAAAATAACTTAAAAATCTTTGTCTAGATTCCAATACTTTCTCCCTCCTCCCACGTTATTTGTCTAGCATGATCAGGTACAATGCCCACCGATATGAGAAAAAAAAGTGAAAAAAAAAAAATGACGAAAATGGTTCCGCGGATCTAGCAACTTTGTTGGAATGACCGGAAAAGACAGTTGTTTCCTTTCCAACTATTTTTCATTCCTGGTCTTTTTCCTGTTGAAGCCCAGCATTTTTTTTTTCGCGTCGCGTTTTTTCACAACAGTTCGGATCACGTGATAATCACTGCACGTGACTATCATGTGATACGATAGCCGGGTTATGATCCCCTTTTTCTTCCTATTGGAATACTGATTTTACAGTGGCTAGTACTGGATTTGAGTATAGGAAGGTGTTAGCAACTGTAAGGTACTATTCAGACCGTTAATCCAACGGATCATAAGAGCGACAGAAAATGTCTAGTAGTAAATTCGAAGAGGTCATCAACAAGATCATCAATGACAGCCCTCCAGGAGAATTAAGGGAAGTATACGACGATCTAATCAAGATCACAAGTGAAAACTCCAAAAATACTATTTTGGATGCTATTGAGAATTACAACGTGCAGAATTGCATCCCTATAGAAGTCAACGGGAACTCTGTAATTATTTCCAAATACAACAAGGAAGGAGCAAAGTTTTTTGATCCCGTAAATTCCGTAATATTTTCAGTTAACCATTTAGAGCGCAAGGGCCTTGACATTGAACCATATGAGTTCACGCATGCAAAGATAGAGAAAGGGCAATTGAAAGAACTGCACGATAAATTGCACGAATATCTTCTTCAGAGCTTTCCAGGTGATGTCAGTTTTGCTGTTTACCCAGTCCCTGAGGAAATAAGTAAAATTTCTATTATTATTGTTAGCACCAAATATAATCCAAACAATTTCTGGAACGGCCATTGGAGATCAAGCTACATCTACGATTTGGAGACCAGGGAGTTATCCGGTCAAATCTCTACGCAAGTCCATTATTACGAAGACGGTAACGTTAGTTTCCAATCTGGGAAGGATATCAATCAATCTAACGTTGATGACGTTGTTTGCACAATAAGGGATATTGAGACGAATTTTGAAAATGATCTAGATCTTTCATTTTTCGACTTGAACGAAAAACAGTTTAAGGCCTTAAGAAGAAGATTACCAGTCACGAGATCCAAAATTAACTGGGGTAGTGCGATTGGCAGTTATAGATTGGGTAAGAATGCGGCAGAAGGCAAATGAAATTTCATGCCTGCCTTATTCCATTCTCTTCCTATTTCTTAAATTGAATACATCTATGTACATTATTTATTTTTGGCTTGATTGGCTCACTAAAATAACTTAAACAGGGTATATAGAATGAAGAATATTAATAACGCCAAACCCACCATTCTCCATATGCTATTACCAGCCTTTAATGATCGGGTTAACCTTGAGGACGAATTTTTGATATCGGTAAACATCGATCCCAATGAATCTGTCATTTGGTTTATGACAGAACTGTCAGAGACCGCTCGGTCTCCAATCTCTTGGTTTATGTTTCTGAATGTAGCTAATTTATTGGCTAACCCCTCTAGTTTCCTATCATTCTGTTTAAAGTACATGTACATGAAGGGATGATACATCTGCTCATCCGGTGTACAGAAGCAATAGTTAGTAGCTTATAACATCCATATAGCAAGGTAAGGTCCCATTCTAAACACCTAGGCGTGTTGCCGGTGATTTACATACGTTTGATTCGGTCTGAGAATACCTAGAATTTGACATCGCTATGACGATTATATATTACCTTTCTACCGTTCTCTCCTTGTTGAGTTCTTCCAGTATCCTTCTTAATGATATACCTTATATTATTTCCTCTTTTTTTTTTCTGCATGTAGCAATGCGCGGCTTCTTGCAATAACAAGAAAACTAGAGTAGCTAATTTACTGCATGAACCGTTCATTCAGCAACAAGAAACATAAGACACTTACCGCACAATATTCATTGGTCAGCTACCGTACACACGAAGATCCTTTCTGAGTAGCGTAGTTTAAGGTAGCACACATTTTTAAATTCTAAACATTGCCTCAAGATGTTCTCCCATATACAAGGAAGGAATATTGAGCGACATGGTTAATCTGCCAGTTGCAACAACGCAAGTGTTATTAGAAATATTGTTCAAGGAAAATATCAGATAAAAAATTTTTCGCACTTCGCTAATCACCCATATAGAACATGGCGGTGTTCCAAGTGATTAGCCCTAGATCGCAAATTATATCATCATTCAGTTACCTTTCTCATTGAATCTTCTTGATAAGAACTACTGGTACCTCAAATAGGAACGAAATATGATACCACTGTATCATACTATCATTCTCAACACATTTGTTATATATTTTATGTTTCTACTGAACACTTTGTCATGTCATCTCACTAGCAGCTGCGATTAACAGTCATCGGATATTTAAAATTGAAGCTTTTAAAATCAAACAAGAATACACATTGGAGTTCACTGAAGAAGTTAGGTTTAAATAAAAAAATCCAGCATTAGTTGTGAAGTAAAAAAAGACAAAACCAGCAAATTCTTGCCGGAATGTAACTATACTCTGAGTGAAATAATTGACAGCGCAAATACACCCATACACAATTTTTACATCTTAACATCACATACATAATATGTGTAAAATATCAAATTTTGAGTGTCCGTTATCAATTTTTTTTCGATTTTGCATTTTATGAAGCTTCAAACGGGTGTCCGCCTAACTTTCCGCCCGGAAAAGAGCGGTTTACGAGAGATTGCTGCTTGCAGCTGCGTGCATTTTTCCATAATCGGGTTTCCTTTCAGCGCGCAGTGTTTCCATTCTCAGCCCAATTGGCAACGGAGAGAGCGTAGAGCTTTCAGTGGACTGCCCTTCGTACTCGTCGAGTACTATTGAACTGAAAAAAAAGTAATCTAAGGTTAAGTTGATCAGGTCTGCCGATTGTATAACAAATTTAATTGTTTGTCTTAGTGAACAAAGAGAGTCGTGAAAAATAAAATAAACAATGTCCACCGATTCTATTGTCAAGGCTTCTAACTGGAGATTAGTCGAAGTTGGCCGTGTGGTTTTGATCAAGAAGGGTCAATCCGCAGGTAAATTGGCCGCTATCGTCGAAATTATTGACCAAAAGAAGGTATGTTAAATCCGGAAAACCTATCATCGATTTGAGGAGGGAAATGAACGAGGAATGAGTTTTAGGCTACGAAAAAGTGCTGGCAAATATCCAATCCGTTACCATGGATGAAGCTACTTGTAAACGATAAGTAAATGTGAAAATACACATTGCGATAGAGATACAAAAAAGTCTTTATTTCCCTGTTGGAGTGGCCTATAGTGGATTATTTATTTATTTTGTTAGCAGCTTACCTAGTTTCAGAAAGGTGATGACCCATATTTGCGCAGTTAATTCTTAAAGAGCCTGACCATGTTTCCTCAAATATTAAACCATGCCTTCCATCGTTTTGAAAAATTTCGTTTACTAACAACTTTTATGAATAATTTTTTTAAATTATTTGTTATAATTATTATAGGTTTTGATTGACGGTCCAAAAGCTGGTGTTCCACGTCAAGCCATCAACTTGGGTCAAGTTGTCTTAACTCCATTGACCTTTGCTCTACCAAGAGGTGCTAGAACTGCTACCGTTTCTAAGAAGTGGGCTGCTGCTGGTGTCTGCGAAAAGTGGGCTGCTTCATCTTGGGCTAAGAAGATTGCTCAACGTGAAAGACGTGCTGCTTTGACTGACTTTGAAAGATTCCAAGTTATGGTTTTAAGAAAGCAAAAGAGATACACTGTCAAGAAGGCTTTGGCTAAGGCTTAAAATATGTACATGATCTTTAATTCTGATGTATTTCGTATGTAATTTTATCTTTAACTGGTGATTCTTTTAATAAATAAACTACAATATTATAACTATTGAAAGCCTCTGTTATTCACACATCTTTGGAAAAAAAATACAAATACCCAGTGAGTACTAAGTAAATTTGGAGTACCGAAGGGCTTGTATCGGTGGGGTTCCTGACCTAGCTTTATGTTTTACAAACGCATGCATATAAAATTTACAAAACTACAAAAACCATGAACACAATGAAAAGAAGGAAAAAGAGTAGGTTTGTCGTGAAAGTACACGCCTCTGAAGTTTTGTTATCATATTACTATAATATTGTTACAACTCTTAGGAATCTTATATTTAATGGATAAATTCCTGTTTCACGACAACAAATGCGAATAATGTTCTTTCATCTGATTTCATTCGCGAAAATCTCTCAGATCTTTCATCATTGTGACTGCCTAAAATATCTTTCAAAATTTCAGGAATTTCACCGCCCTTCGATGGAACGATATAAAAATCCTTCTCGTATCTAGTTTTTGGCTTTATACCTGCAATGCGACCTTTGTTTTCCAGGGAGTCTACAACGTCGGCAAAAGTTGTCTTACTTTCACTATCATTCGAAGGAAATAATTGGTATACTAATATAGCTCTAGAGCAAGAAATTTCCTTAAGATATGGTGCAGCAGTGGTTGTAGGTAAGCGCCCTTCTACATACAGTTTTCCGTCACCAATGGCTTCCTTGAAAATATCCCGTCTTAACTTTTGTGAAGCCCCAATGTAGTTTAGGTAACCTGTAAACTCAAGTCCTAAGCCGGGATACAAAAATGCGCAGTTTAAAGATTCTTCGTTGATTATTGTACTTGGGCTGGGTTCTTTCGAAATGGCATGAGTCTGCTCTATTTTACTCTTATCGCTGTCGATACTGTCAATGTTGTGTAATCTTATGCTGTCTTTTGAGTACAAAATATCCTCTTGAGGTTCAGCGGAATCTTCGATCAGCTCATCACCCTTGTGGGTCTTAACGTACATGGGTTTGTCAGGTACCTCCACGATAAAATTTTCCAAGATAACCTTATCCCTTTTCTCTTTAAATTCTTGTAAGTCAGGATTTGCGAGTTCAGATGCGTTCATGTTCACCAGTTTATTTAAAGGCAATTTGCCCTCGACAACGTGTGCCTTCAGTTCCAAATTTTTTTTATCCTTTAAATTAGAGTATAACGACCTCACTTTCTCTGTGTATATCTTGTCCAAAGTACCAAACTCGATGTTAAGGCAAGCTTTGTAAAGTTCTTCTTCCAGATTGTGCGCAAACTCTTGCGATATCGATATAACGTCTTTCCCATCAGGAAGCTCATAAAGTTTTGCCTCAATTGTTTCGGGAACGATGAATTTGCTAAATAAGGTAGAGAACATTTTTTCTGCATTATACCTCAGTTTGTGTTCTTTTTCGCTTTCAAAATCTTTCCTAGTAGGCATTTCGTTTTCGGCAGTATCAGACTTGGCGGCATCAATGCTTTTATTCCTTTTTTTTGACCCATTGGATTTCTTCACCTGTTTGGATTTGATATGAATTCCTTTGGCACTATCGGGGCTCCTTTTTCGTTTCCTAGGGCTTTCCTCATCAAGAAAGACATCTGCATCATTGTCATCATGGTCATTTACGGGCTTGTAAACATCATCATGGTAATCTTCATCCTCTGAAACCTCTTCCTCCTTTGACGTTTCCAAATGTGCATACAATGATGGGTCGCACAATTCACAGTAGTACTTAGAATCTTCACTCATTAGCCCATCTATGGTGTCTTTACCATCAGTCATACATTTAATATGCTGCCAAGTGTCACAGCCATCGCACTGTACCATGTCGCCATGCGAATATTCTGCAGCATCGTAGTTTTCATTGTTCGCCCCACACAGACATCTAACATAGCCCTCATCCGCTTCGTCTACTTCGTCTGTTCTTACATTTTCAGTATCTTTCCTTGGCTCCTGAGAAGAATCAGACTTCTTATTCTTCTCTGTGGCTGAATCAACTTTCTTTTTAGTTCTTTTTTTCTTTGGTGCTTCAGTCTCCTCCTGTAACAAATACTCAATATATTTATTCTGACCCTTATTAGATCTTGAAGAAGTACGGACAGACATAATAAATTTAAACTAAATAAAAGCTAAAAGTAAAAGAGAACCTAGGATAATCGATAGCTCCCTGTGTATAGAACAAGTCAAAATACTAAGATCTCGTCAGTCTATCCTCTTTCATTGCAAGCCTTTTGGCCAAACTGCAGTCTGGGCATCCCTTTGCATGTCTTGTGAAATAGTATCCATCTCTCCCCAACTCCCAGAAATGATATGAAAAGTTATTCGTGAAGAGTGATCCTAAAACTGAAAAAAGGAAAAAACAAAAATGAGCTAAAAAAACCACAACAAAAGAATATCAACTTCATTGCTTGGCGGGTCATCGCTTTTTTATTTCTTTCTGTCAAAGAATAATAAAGTGCCCATCAGTGTTCATATTTGTTACAAAGTGGTTTTCTGATTTGGTACTACTGCAGAGGCGTATTTTTTGCTTCAGTTACCATAGCGTAAGAACACTAGCGACTTTTGTTCGTGAACCAACAGAGTAGGATTTCTACTGCTACATCTCTTAGGTAGTTGGTTAGTCCGATCGCTCACTTTTGGTTGTTGTTAAGTACTTCATAAGTTTATCCTTTTCCTTTTTCACACTGAGCTACTTTGGGTATAGCTTTTGGCCCAAGGATCTTTGAATTTTCTCCAAAAGTACTTTATTTTATATCCTACAGGTTGCGGTTTTCATATTTTAAAAAGCTTTTAATCATTCCTTTGCGTATGGCAAACCCTTTTTCGAGATGGTTTCTATCAGAGAGACCTCCAAACTGCCATGTAGCCGATTTAGAGACAAGTTTAGATCCCCATCAAACGTTGTTGAAGGTGCAAAAATACAAACCCGCTTTAAGCGACTGGGTGCATTACATCTTCTTGGGATCCATCATGCTGTTTGTGTTCATTACTAATCCCGCACCTTGGATCTTCAAGATCCTTTTTTATTGTTTCTTGGGCACTTTATTCATCATTCCAGCTACGTCACAGTTTTTCTTCAATGCCTTGCCCATCCTAACATGGGTGGCGCTGTATTTCACTTCATCGTACTTTCCAGATGACCGCAGGCCTCCTATTACTGTCAAAGTGTTACCAGCGGTGGAAACAATTTTATACGGCGACAATTTAAGTGATATTCTTGCAACATCGACGAATTCCTTTTTGGACATTTTAGCATGGTTACCGTACGGACTATTTCATTTTGGGGCCCCATTTGTCGTTGCTGCCATCTTATTCGTATTTGGTCCACCAACTGTTTTGCAAGGTTATGCTTTTGCATTTGGTTATATGAACCTGTTTGGTGTTATCATGCAAAATGTCTTTCCAGCCGCTCCCCCATGGTATAAAATTCTCTATGGATTGCAATCAGCCAACTATGATATGCATGGCTCGCCTGGTGGATTAGCTAGAATTGATAAGCTACTCGGTATTAATATGTATACTACAGCTTTTTCAAATTCCTCCGTCATTTTCGGTGCTTTTCCTTCACTGCATTCCGGGTGTGCTACTATGGAAGCCCTGTTTTTCTGTTATTGTTTTCCAAAATTGAAGCCCTTGTTTATTGCTTATGTTTGCTGGTTATGGTGGTCAACTATGTATCTGACACACCATTATTTTGTAGACCTTATGGCAGGTTCTGTGCTGTCATACGTTATTTTCCAGTACACAAAGTACACACATTTACCAATTGTAGATACATCTCTTTTTTGCAGATGGTCATACACTTCAATTGAGAAATACGATATATCAAAGAGTGATCCATTGGCTGCAGATTCAAACGATATCGAAAGTGTCCCTTTGTCCAACTTGGAACTTGACTTTGATCTTAATATGACTGATGAACCCAGTGTAAGCCCTTCGTTATTTGATGGATCTACTTCTGTTTCTCGTTCGTCCGCCACGTCTATAACGTCACTAGGTGTAAAGAGGGCTTAATGAGTATTTTATCTGCAATTACGGATACGGTTGGTCTTATGTAGATACATATAAATATATATCTTTTTCTTTCTTTTTCTTAGTCAGGATTGTCGTTTAGCATAATATACATGTAGTTTATTTAATCACATACCACTGATTATCTTTAGAATTTTATAAATTTTTGAAATAAATGGGTGGCTTTTAATGGTGTCTATGTTAAGTGAGGCTTTTAGAATGCTCTTCCTGCTTTGTTTATTATATGTGTATGAAAGATATGTATGTATTTACATGTGTTTGTAGCGTCCCCAGTCAAAACCTGTGCGCTATACCTAAATGGATTGATAATCTTCATTCACTAATTCTAAAATAGACTTCTTCCCCAAAGAACGGTGTAACGATGAGGCTCTATCCAGCTGCTTATCTAAATCAACTTTAACGATGGATGATCTTATGACACGGGGATCTTTCTTTAAAGTTCTTAGAATTTCAGACTGTACCGCAGCTGATGAATCAAACAGCATTAAAAAGTGATATGCTCGAAAATGTTTTTCCTGGTCTTTCTTCATTATTTTAGGAAGATACCTTATGCCCATGGGTACAATGTCCCTCACCACACCTCTGTTTTGAATAATCAGTTTCCCGATTGTGGAAGACAATTCTTTTGCTTCCAACTTTGGCGCATTGGAGTTGGTTATGCGAACAAGTCCGATCAGCTCATAAAGCATCTTAGTGAAAAGGGTGGTTTTGCGTTATTCTTTCCTCTGTTGAAGCTTTTCTATTTTGTTTAAGCTGAACTAGTGGGAGTTTCCATTAAAAGGCTAAAGTCTTGTTGAAACTTTTCCGGGTTAGATGATAACTGCGAAAAGATAGATAAAATCAGCATTAAAGGGACTTCGTCTCCTCCTAATCAGAAATCATCCTTTCGAATTATGCGTATTCAGTTGAAGCGTATTTGTGACCAGTGTACTTCAAGGCTGATTGTTTCACCCTTGGACACAGAACGTTAAACAATGAGTTTGTTTGAGTGGGTATTTGGAAAGAATGTCACTCCGCAAGAGAGGTTAAAAAAAGTATGTTGTTCTGTATTTGGATCAGTTATTTTAGTGAACATACTAACGTTAATTATTTGAGTTTTTAGAATCAAAGGGCTTTAGAAAGGACTCAGAGGGAGCTTGAAAGAGAAAAGAGAAAATTGGAACTACAAGATAAAAAACTTGTATCAGAAATTAAAAAATCGGCAAAGAATGGGCAAGTTGCAGCTGCGAAAGTTCAAGCAAAAGATTTAGTAAGAACCCGGAATTACATCCAAAAATTTGACAACATGAAAGCTCAACTTCAGGCGATATCATTGAGAATACAGGCCGTTCGAAGTAGTGACCAAATGACACGTTCTATGAGCGAGGCCACTGGTCTTTTGGCTGGAATGAACAGAACAATGAATCTACCTCAGTTGCAAAGGATATCGATGGAGTTTGAAAAGCAGAGTGATTTGATGGGTCAACGACAGGAATTCATGGACGAAGCTATTGATAACGTCATGGGTGATGAGGTGGATGAAGACGAAGAAGCTGACGAAATTGTAAATAAAGTTCTTGATGAGATTGGAGTGGATTTGAATTCACAGTTGCAAAGCACGCCTCAAAATCTGGTTTCTAATGCGCCGATCGCAGAAACAGCGATGGGGATTGCTGAACCTATTGGCGCCGGATCAGAATTTCACGGTAATCCTGACGATGACTTGCAAGCTCGGTTGAACACTTTGAAGAAGCAGACTTGAGCGCTCTGAGTATATTTAATGAATAATAGGTCTATACTATAATACATCAACTACTGATATCAAAGTAGGCACTTAGAATCAAAAGGCTTCCGAAAATTTGTTCAGTTTTTCACTTTACTCAATCTCGTCACTAAAGTTTTCTTTTTTTTTCGAATGAATCCTCGAATAAATATGTTCTATATTATATATATACATCTTTTATATATCATTAAATGTACAGTAATCGGTCAAATTACAAATGCTTACGGATGATTTTTTCACTGATTAAGTACTCATAAATAATGGTAGCACATTCTTCAACCGTCTTCTGGTCGGTTCTCAAATGTAGCTCTGGAGCTTTTGGCGCTTCATATGGGGCAGAAATACCTGTAAACTCCTTGATTACACCCTCCCTAGCTTTCTTGTATAAACCCTTAGGGTCCCTTTGCTCAGCGACTTCTAATGGAACATCAACAAATATTTCAATGAACTTCAAACCAGCCTCCTTATGTAGTTCACGAGCTCTATCTCTGTCAACTCTGTATGGAGAGATAAATGAGGTGATTGAAATAGCACATGAATCAGCAAATAGCTTAGAAACTTCGCTAATTCTACGAATGTTTTCATTTCTGTCCTTTTCTGAGAAACCCAAATCCTTGTTCAATCCAAAACGAATGTTGTCACCATCCAATCTATATGCAGACAAGTTTTTTTGGAGCAGTAACTGTTCTAGCGCACAGGCGATTGTACTTTTACCTGACGCACTTAGACCTGTTAACCAAATAGTACAACCGTCCTGTTTTCTCAATGCCTTGCGTTCGTCGTAAGTAAGATTTGGATGCCAAGTAATATTAGTAGCCATTGGTGTACAGTGTGCTTGGAGAAATAATTCCAACTTTTCTTGATGTCAAGTTCGAACAAAGAGAGAAAATGAACGACATTAACGGATACGCAACTGATGTTGTATAGAAATTTTGCATCTTATATAGATATTTTGACAAATTCATGAAGTTGAAGTCATATTGAGTCGTTCATCCTCTTCTCCATTGCCACATTTTTTGAGGTGGCTTGTAAATATATTGATCACGTGAAATTAGTGGCACGGTCTTTTATTCCTGGAAAAGCGTGCAGCTATTTTTCGAGAATAATGTAAGGTACCGTGGGTGCCGTACCATCACGCCGAAATGAAAGCAACTGTATTCTTTAATGTTACGCATTCTTGGTTGTTGGCTTATTTACATTTCTCGCGAGCTGGTGATGAGCCAAATGTCGTAGTGGAATGATTCTAGAAGTGCAGAGTTATCTGCTACATTGCCAAGGCGTCGTAACCGGGAGGGCTCACAAAGGCGCTTGCTCTAAACATGCATAGGGAAATTTGAAAATGATTGTTATGAGTAAACCTGTTAATGCTCCTTTAAACGTAATCTTATTTCACCAATTTTAAAAAAAGAAATTGGTAATTAACCTCACCTAACTTCTGTAATCACTTGTCAACGCTATTTACAATTTTGCTTTGATTTATACAGAGGAAGCAGTTTACTCTCCTTTCTATGTGTATTTGATTATTTTAATTACCAAGAAAACAAATTCTCGTAACATTCTTATTTTATACGTTCGGAAATCATGAACATTTATTTTTATGATTATGTATTTAAAAAAATATAATAAATTTATTTTGAAAATTAATTTTTTTAAAATTTTAAATATGTTTTTATCATGTGACTTATGAAAATGATATTTACGGTTCAAGAGAAAGATAAATGCAGAATCAATCAATACAATGAATAGTACCTTATTTAGTATTGGACCATTGAGGTATTAGGTATTAGTAGAAATATCCTAAACACTAGTATTGACAAAAGAATAATATTATATGCTATCAATTATCATTCCCATCCTCATGTTGACCTTCTTCATATTGGACAAACGATACTAGGATCGTAATGCGAGATAGGAAATTCTTCAAAAGCATAATTTATAGACTAGCTTCCACGTATACAAGAACAATATATAAGATTTGCAGTAAATATTAGGGAGAAATACTCAAAACCAAGCTTGAGTCGACCGGTATAGATGAGGAAAACCTAAACAGAGGAGACGATTTGACTAGCGTTTCTCAATATCTCGACCATCTTCTTACATTCTTTTCTTCTTTGAATGGTTATGTCGTTTTCTTTCGTTAATTCTTCAATATCTTGCTTTCCGTAAAGTTTTTCGAGTAAAACTTTCTGAATATCAGTTTTACTTTTCACAATCAATTTAAGCATCAAAGCCTTTGGTATAATATCGGCAATGGTTCTTTTGACAATAGAGAAATAACTACTAATCAACAACTTGATTACTTCTGTTTCCATTGTTTCCCTCTCTGTCATTTGGCCAGTAGCTTTTAAAACAGGAGGTGGGGATTCCAAAGCTGCCAATTTCTTCTTGTTTTTAGTGGAGAAGAACCCACCAAAAAATCCTGATTTCTCTTCCATAACTGGCGCCTTACTAGACGATGGTTGGGTTGGTAATGGTTTACCCGTCTTTGGGTCAACAGCGACTTGGCGAGGATGTAATTTTTCTTCCACCATAACCATTGCTTGAGAACCCTTCAAAAGGTCGGGATGGGCTGTATTGATGTAAGTTTGTTCAGCTTTGATGATATCGACAACAAACTCATTCGTAGGAATAGTAGCATCCTTTAAGAACTGAATGAACTGATTAGAAATCGCTTCTCTTAGAGCAGGATACCTTGAGTACTTTGGTTGTGAAATAATCTGTTTTAGCATACGAACAAGTTCATCAAACACCAGAGTAACTAAACGTAGAGATGGTTCTTCAAATCTTCTAATTTGCTGTTTAACTAAAACTTCAAAAGCTTCGGTACCGACAAACAAAGATGGGGCAGAACCTGAACTATTGTACATAATGGTTCTGATATCAGAATCTTTGATCTGGTCGAATGGATCCAAAGAGTCTACACCATTTTTGAAAGTTTCATGGAATACGTAAGAAATTCTAGCACCACCAGAAAGTTCCTGACTGGAAAGCTCCTTCGCCTCACCGTCCAAGATACCGGCATATTCATTGGAAAAATCAGTAATCATGCTCAAAACAACCGAACTAGCTGAATCCATAGTTTCTGGGCCCAAGTTTATAAGTTCGTTTTGATATTTTTTCAATGTGGCTTCGATTTTCGCTTTGATTTCTGGCAGAGTTTGCCTAATGTGGTGTAATAAGATTGAGTTTAACTTTTTAGCCAAATATGGTGTACCACAGTAATGAGCTTTAGAACTGTAAGAGGGATGGTTCTCAAAAAATTTTCTTTCGTTTTCAAGGGCTTCTCTGATTGTTTTTTTGTGTTCAATATCCTTTTGACCTCTATTGATAACTGGGATATAACCATATCTCAAAGGAATGACTCTTCCAGCCAAAATATCTATGACATCTGTACCTTGATCCATCAAATCGACTTTTGTCAAGACACCAATAGTTCTCGTTCCTTCTGGATCGACCTCTCTAGCCAGCTTCAAACCATCGCTGTTGGCTAAATCGGTGTTAGCGGCATTAACAGATAATATGATAGCGTTTGGTTTCGAAATATACTTTAACAACATGTCCTTAATTTGTCTTTCAATATCAGGAGGTTGGTCACCTACGGGAACCTTCGTCAACCCAGGCAAATCCACTAACGTCAAAGTAAGAACATGCGGAGAATAAATTCTCAAGTTAATGGGCACAGAAGAAATACCTGAATTGGCACCTGTCACTTTGTCAGTTTCTTTGACGATTTCCTTTCTAATTTCGTCAAAATTATAAAACTTCTTACCAGGTAAATGCAAAAATTCACCCCATTCCTCTTTATTGTCTTCAGATTGTCCCTCGTTCTGGTGCTTTCCTGATTCATCCTTTTTCTTGTCATCATCGTTGATGTTCAAGTCAATCAATTCATTAGCAGTTTGGTTTACTTTAGCATGTTCTGACTTTTTTGGTCTCCTATTAATCAATTGTAACACTAAAGGTCTCCTGGTGACAATACCAGTACCTCTTGGCAAGAAATCCCTACCAACAATGTTCTCCAAAACGGACGACTTTCCTGACGACTGGGAACCGACAACAGTGATCTGTGGTAAATCAATAGGAGATTGAGATCCTCCTCCTAAGGGCGCCAAAGCGTCCTGAAGCTTGTTAATAGTAGAAATTAAATGCTCATCCATGATATCTGATAATATAAAATGTGCAGTTTTCGTACGGTCCTTATTTTGGTGCTATAAAAGGCCTCTCTAATTCTTTTTTAGGAGTAAATAGATGAATTATCTCGGTCTGTCTTGGAAGATATGTTGTTCTCTTGATGGCAAAGCGACGCGAATCAACGGCGCCCAAGTCTTTGGGTGACCCGGCCACTTAATAATGTTTGGGGAAGAAATCAATCCATTAGAACATTGGTTTTGGAAACTAGGCCAGTCCAAGCGCACAAGTGGTTTACCCTCGAGCATTTTTCGACTATTAGAGGATTCAAGTATCTATCGAATTCTCTGAAGCTATCATACTATCCTCTGGACGATATTAGAACGATTTTTCAAGTGAAACGTTTTAGCAAAAGTTTAAAGACACTAAACTAGCTAAATAATTTCACTGTGAGCAAGTCTTTAAACGGTCTTTTTTGAATCAAAAGAGGCCTAGAATTAGCAAAATATTTAACGCATAAAGTTTTTTTAGACAAATAATGAGCTCTCAAAAGGTTTTTGGTATTACTGGACCTGTTTCCACCGTGGGCGCCACAGCAGCAGAAAATAAATTAAATGATAGTTTAATCCAAGAACTGAAAAAGGAAGGATCGTTCGAAACAGAGCAAGAAACTGCCAATAGGGTACAAGTGTTGAAAATATTGCAGGAATTGGCACAAAGATTTGTTTATGAAGTATCGAAGAAGAAAAATATGTCAGACGGGATGGCAAGGGATGCTGGTGGGAAGATTTTTACGTATGGGTCCTATAGACTAGGAGTCCATGGGCCTGGTAGTGATATCGATACTTTGGTAGTTGTTCCAAAACATGTAACTCGGGAAGATTTTTTTACGGTATTTGATTCACTACTGAGAGAGAGGAAGGAACTGGATGAAATCGCACCTGTACCTGATGCGTTTGTCCCGATTATCAAGATAAAGTTCAGTGGTATTTCTATCGATTTAATCTGTGCACGTCTAGACCAACCTCAAGTGCCTTTATCCTTGACTTTATCAGATAAAAATCTACTGCGAAATCTAGACGAGAAGGACTTGAGAGCTTTGAATGGTACCAGAGTAACAGATGAGATATTAGAACTGGTACCAAAGCCGAATGTTTTCAGAATCGCTTTAAGAGCTATTAAGCTATGGGCCCAAAGAAGGGCTGTTTATGCTAATATTTTTGGTTTTCCTGGTGGTGTGGCTTGGGCCATGCTAGTGGCTAGAATTTGTCAACTATACCCTAACGCCTGTAGCGCAGTTATATTGAACAGATTTTTCATCATTTTGTCGGAATGGAATTGGCCACAACCTGTTATCTTGAAACCAATTGAGGATGGCCCGTTACAAGTTCGTGTATGGAATCCAAAGATATATGCCCAAGACAGGTCTCATAGAATGCCCGTCATTACACCAGCTTATCCATCAATGTGTGCTACCCATAACATCACGGAATCTACTAAAAAAGTCATTTTACAGGAATTCGTAAGAGGCGTTCAAATTACGAATGATATTTTTTCCAATAAGAAGTCCTGGGCCAATTTATTCGAAAAAAACGATTTTTTCTTTCGATACAAGTTCTATTTAGAAATTACTGCATATACAAGGGGCAGTGACGAGCAGCATTTAAAATGGAGTGGTCTTGTTGAAAGTAAGGTAAGGCTTCTAGTTATGAAACTGGAGGTGTTAGCTGGAATAAAAATTGCACATCCTTTCACCAAACCCTTTGAAAGTAGTTATTGTTGTCCAACCGAGGATGACTATGAAATGATTCAAGACAAATACGGTAGTCATAAAACTGAGACAGCACTGAACGCCCTTAAACTGGTAACAGATGAAAATAAAGAGGAAGAAAGTATTAAAGATGCACCAAAGGCATATTTAAGCACCATGTACATAGGCCTTGACTTTAATATTGAAAACAAAAAGGAAAAAGTTGACATTCACATTCCCTGCACTGAATTTGTGAATTTATGTCGAAGTTTCAATGAGGATTATGGTGACCACAAAGTATTCAATCTAGCCCTCCGCTTCGTAAAGGGTTACGATTTGCCAGATGAAGTTTTCGATGAAAATGAAAAGAGACCATCAAAGAAGAGTAAAAGGAAGAATTTAGATGCTAGACATGAAACCGTGAAGAGATCTAAATCAGATGCTGCTTCAGGTGACAACATCAATGGCACAACCGCAGCTGTTGACGTAAACTAAGACATTCCTATTTATAGTTGAATAGTTTATTAATATAGGTTAATCAGTCATAAACAAATTTGTACCCTTTTTTTTGAATCAAAGTACTTTTTTTACGAAGCAGTAAAACGTTTACGAGATTCTCTCTACATATGCTCTTTCGCGTGTAGCGACATTTTACCATTAGGTGAGAATTTTGTGTTACAAGCTGGATGTCAGGATGATACCTTTGAAGGCATAGTTAAATTGGCTGGGAAAGGAACGGAACCTTTTCCTTTCCGAGTTTCGGCCAGATATTTAGGCTTTTTTTTTCTGACGGAATAGGGGACCCAGGATTGACAAATATAACAAAACAAGCTTCAACGAGACGTTTATCTCGAGAATTACGTCTGACAGTTACATGAAGTGTGAGTTCATGCAATCCGTACCTTTATTGACACAGATATACTAAAAGAAGTTACAATGGGCTCCAAAAAACTGACCGTAGGATCTGATTCGCACCGGTTGAGCAAATCCAGTTTTTCAAGTAATAAGTCGTCACATTCAGCAACAAAAGATCAGCCAATTGATACCGACGATATTGATGAAGACGATGAATCTGGTCATAATATTATCTTGAACATCATCTCACAATTGAGACCAGGCTGCGATTTGACCAGGATCACCTTGCCTACTTTTATTTTAGAAAAAAAATCGATGCTTGAACGTGTCACAAATCAGTTACAATTCCCTGAGTTTTTGTTACAGGCGCATTCAGAAAAGGACCCCTTGAAAAGATTTTTGTACGTAATGAAATGGTATTTGGCAGGCTGGCATATTGCTCCAAAGGCTGTAAAAAAACCATTGAACCCAGTCCTTGGTGAATATTTTACAGCTTATTGGGATCTACCAAACAAGCAGCAGGCATATTATATATCTGAACAGACAAGTCACCACCCTCCAGAATGTGCATATTTTTACATGATTCCTGAATCTTCGATTAGAGTGGATGGGGTCGTTATTCCTAAATCTAGATTTTTAGGTAATTCAAGTGCGGCCATGATGGATGGATCAACAGTCTTGCAATTTCTGGACATAAAGGATGGAAACGGAAAGCCCGAAAAGTATGTTCTTACACAACCAAATGTATATGTAAGAGGAATTCTTTTTGGAAAAATGAGAATCGAACTTGGAGATCATATGATAATTAAATCTCCTAACTTCCAAGCTGATATAGAGTTCAAGACAAAGGGATATGTTTTTGGAACTTACGATGCAATCGAAGGGACTGTAAAGGATTATGATGGCAATGCGTATTACGAAATATCTGGTAAATGGAATGACGTTATGTATTTAAAGGACTTAAAGCAACCTCGTTCTTCACCAAAAGTTTTCCTTGATACTCATAAAGAGTCACCATTGAGACCAAAAGTTCGGCCATTGAGCGAGCAAGGTGAATATGAATCCAGAAAACTGTGGAAAAAGGTTACAGATGCGTTGGCCGTTCGCAATCATCCTGTTGCGACAGAAGAAAAATTTCAGATTGAAGATCACCAAAGACAGTTAGCCAAAAAACGCATTGAAGATGGCGTAGAATTTCATCCAAAGTTGTTTAGAAGATCAAAGCCTGGCGAAGATCTTGACTATTGTATTTATAAAAATATCCCTATCGACGAGGACCCTGAGAAGCAAATACGAAGCATATTGCAAATAGCACCTATTTTACCTGGTCAACAATTTACCGACAAATTTTTCATCCCCGCATTTGAGAAAATAAAATCACAAAAGAAGATGATTGAAAACGAAAAGCAGAACCCAGCAAAACAATAGTGTATATGTTGGATATGATATTTGTTGTAAATTATAGATTAGTTTTTTTATATGTTTTTCTTTTTTTTGTTCTAACTATCTGATTGTTCTTTCTTATTTTTATCCAAAAACTTATTTAAGAAAAGCTTTTTATAGCCAAAATGTGCAAAATTCACAGAAGTTAGGAGATCGTTTGAAAATTTCTCAGGTACTATTGGAGTATTATTTATCATTTTGATATGACCACTGTTCTCTTCAAAATTCAGAATTTCATTTCTCCAAGTCAATAAGACAGAGTCCATTTCAATTCTAAGGGTGATATTAAATTTCGTAATTTGCAGGAGACACAGATATGGAGGCCAATCTGCAGCATACGTTCGATCAATCCATTTTACTAATTCCTGAGTAAATGCATCCGCAGGCTGTACTTGAAAATTCAAATCCACTTTATTTATCTTGAACGGAACATTAAAAGAGCTTGTTAGTCTTTGAAAATCACGTATATTATCGGTTTTTTTTTCCTCCTGCTGGCATACCATATATGCTAATGCGCTCCATGAGGAACAATCCTTAACATTTTGAAAGCAAAATCTCTTAGTCAAATTGAAGAGCTCAATTCTTTTATTGTAAGGTAAATTATCGTAGAACCATCTAGCAGTATTCCAACAGTAGTAATTAGAGAAATGTTGGGATCCAGAAGAATGAAATACAAATAAAATATCTGGAAGAACCAGTGTATTAGCATCAAGGGATAAAACGAATAGTTTTCGGTATAATATCCAAAGAGATGACGACTTGTTGATACGATTGTTTGATGAACAAAGAAGCCGTTGAATCAGCCTTACTTCTTTGACCAATAAATCCGGTATTACTAAAACACTGTTGTCCTGGAAGTATCTCTTGAGTAAATCTTCGTGTACATTATATACCGTTTTGTTTTCAGGTGTTGTAAGTAGAAATCCAACAGTCATGTAATAAATATTCTCATTAGAAATGCCGCCTAATTTACATCAATATGTAGAATTGTTAGTAGCCGTAACAATGAATCCAAAATGCGTATTGTAAAATAGCAATAGTTTTTTGTATTTTACCGTTGAGACATACTTTGATCAGAGAAAGTTTTGTTAAAATATGTATGTGCTTCTTGGAAAAGAGATAAAAATGTTGTTTTGAAGATAATTAGTTCTATGGAATGGGCTTTTTCGTCTACGTAGTAAGGGAGAGTAATTGAAGGCTGATTGGCAGTAATGGTTAACCTGAAATCATGATAATCTAAATATGCAGTTATTTTTTCAAAAAATTCTCTGCAAAGGGGAAGAGAAGATTGCATAACTTCAACAATTGTTTTGAGCGTTTCCTTTTAGCATTTTTTTGTTTGGCTTTTGTTTGTTCTTTTGTGTACTTTTCATGTATTTGATCTTCCATGTGCAAAAATAAGTGAAAAAGAGCTGAACTAAATGTAGTATTAAAATCAAGAACAAAACATAAAAAGGAAAGGAGAAAATGGAACAATTGCTTAGTCAAATAATGTGAAGTTATAAAACTGCCGGAAGCCTATAAAAAATATTTTCTTTACTGAGACCGTGATCAGGAGAACGAATGTGTATTAATAGCTGTATATATCTTATAAAGACGAAGCCTATTTACTATCAACGCTATGTAAGTTTGTACTATTATCCTTGTGAAACAAATAATTGGAGGACAGTCAATAGCATCATCTAACATCGTGAAACGAATCAGTGATTGAAAGGAATTAAATGAGCAACGTGCATAAATAATATCGGTAAAGAAAAAAGAGCGCAATGGTTTCATGACTATTCTACACCAAGTTGTTGCGCCATTTTATCTAAGCTGATCCCCTTTTCTGGTATGCTTACAGGAAGAGAATAGAAATACTCTTCGTCAAATTCAACTTCGTCATCTGACCAATCGTTATCATCATCTGAGTCATCGATACTATGATCTCTAAAAGATACCCGCGACCGGTAAGAAAACCCCAACATCATCAATGTAGTAATTGATACTGTGATGGCAGTGAATATGAAAATCCTTTTGTCTAATTGAGATGCCGCCGATATGAATTCACCAGAATCTAGTTCTGGTAAGTGCGGCACTTGCGAAAAGGTTGTAGAGAACAGTGTGGCCTGCTCATTAGCAGCGCCTGGATCAGAAATCTTATCTCTTCTTACTACTGTTGGTGTACCTCCTTCATCTGGTGAAGCGAGCTCACCATTAGCGCTAAAGAGACCAAAATTTATTCCCGCTTTTTTATTCAATCCATCCGGATTAAGTACTGCTACTAACGACTTCGTTGCGATAGCATTTGTTGTCGTAGTAGTCGTGATACTCAAAAACGTCGAAGTTGCGGTACTTGTTACGATTTTAGTTCTTGGAAACCATCTTCTTTTGGCTTTTGTCGACGTGATTAAAGTCGTCCCTGTTTCAGTATCAGTCTTGGTCCTGTAAAACCTGTTCACTGTGGTTATTATTTTAGGACTTTGGTATTCATTCACTAAGTAACGAGTAAAAATTTTCTTTGGCCTCCAAGAACTCCACCTTGTCATATGAATTTCGGTGGCAGTGTGAAATAATGGGGCCTTCGTATTTCGTTCTTTTTTACTGCCACTTTTATCATCGGTATCCTTACTACAGTTTTCAGAACTAACTTTCTTGTTCTCATGGTATTCGATTTTACCTTCCCACTTCTTATCTTTCACACTACAGTCACCGTCGTTTTCTTCTTCATAACCAGTAGCTGGAGACAGAGTTTTACCACTTATCGTTCTTTCGCGCAAATATTGAACTTCATTATTAGCGTCAACCACTTCGAACATGTCAACTGATGATATAGTCTTTTGATTATTGGTTAAAGAGGTTAATAGTGCAGAAATTAATTGGTTTTTTTCGAACTGCAAAGGGTTCCTAAAAAGAGTATTGTTTTGACCAACGAAATAAGACAATTTTCTACTAGAAAATTTGTTGCCTCTAGGTTTCAAAATCTCTCCGTCATCTAAAACTCCATTTGTCAATTGAAATTGTTCAACAACGATCTGCAACTTGTCATACTCATCTTTGGAGGTACAGTAATCGTGAAAGCAGCTATTATTAAGGGAACTCAAGGCACACTGTAAACATTTGCAGTTATCCAAGTCCTCCATTGTTTCATTATTCACAGTAACGCATGACCGACAAAATGCATATTGTTCATCAAAATAACGGGACACGCATTCACTTAAATTTCGTTTCTTCACATGGATCTTGTCAGTAATAAAATCTAGAGAATATTAGTACCTCGGTAAATTTGTTGTACATACGCAACTGGAGAGGAAGGGGGAAATCAGTTGTGAATTGTAACCTGGACATAAGTTAGGATCTGCCACAGTTTTGCTTTGAACCGCTGCGAGAACGCTCCCACCACCACCGGCAAAGAGAACCAGCAGAGCGCTTAGACATTCCAACATTATCAGTATATCTCGTGTGTTCCTGCCTCTTGATGATTTTAGCTAGCTGTAATGTGTAACGAATTATTCCCTTACTGCTTCTTGAGTTAGCCGCCAAAGAGGAAATATAGCCACAAAAAGAACTTACAGAAAAGATAAGGTAAAAAAAAAAAGTGATCTATAATGGGAAAGAAAAATCCAAACTTCTTCAAAGAGTATATATATGTACAGGATATTAAAATGTAATGATAGTAGTAATAATAGTATTAACATAAGCTAAGCGGATCTTGCTGTTTCCAAAGCTTTTCTTGTTGCATCATCCTCTAACTTTTGAATTTCTTTCATAATAGTATCATATTTACTTTTTTGCTCTTTAGAAGTAACATCGTTAACAACATATATGTTTGGTGACGCGTAATTATCAGAAAATGGGTGGATAGCATTTGGCTCAGCTTCTTTATAAGCGAGTTTAGGATCGTTGGCAGATGGCAAAATTTTTTCCTTAATATACCTTTTAAACTGCAAGGGTGTGCTTAAAGTGGTCAGTTCATAATCAGGAATTAGATAGCCAGATTTAGATTGCAAAAATTTGGTGAACTGAAATTTAGCTACCAAATCAGAGAATTGGACGTCCTGGTCTACTTTGCCCAATGTTTTTTCCGTTGCCTGCAATATCATATCATCTAACTGATTATCAGACGTAATCTTATCCCTGGATAACCACTGATTGAATGGCGCAGAGGAGACCGCAAGCTTCAACTCCTTCTGTCTCTTACACCGTCTAGACCCTTCGCCAATAAAATTTTCTGGTATTAGCTCCAATCTGTTTTTGTTATTGGAAGAGGATTGAGAGGAAGCCTCGTTAGTGCCTTCTTCAATATCCTTTATCAACTGTTTGGTGTCCTTGACAGGCTCTTGGTGCTCTTCTTGCTTCTTCCTCTTGAACCATGACATAAAGTCCCCGTTTGCAGCGGAACTGTGAATACATCTGGCTTTCTGCTTGTAGCCAGAGAGCCAGACCGACCTTTGCGGCAATGGTCTAATACAATGTAATTTAAGCAGTGACGACATCCTCATACTATGTCCGCCTTTCCGTCTACCCATTATTCACTTCAGGACTGATGATCAGGCATGCAGTTAATTTGACAGAAGTCGTTGTTTCACTATAAATTTGTCAGCTACCCGCCTCACCAGCAGCGATAAAGAACGAAGAATAAAAGAGAGCATTCACAGAGTACGAATCCAGTATAGCGGTAGTGGATACAACGACAGATTTAAGTCGTAAAAATGGGAGCCGTACTCAGCTGTTGTAGAAACCATTCCGGCGAAGAGAATGAAGCTTTGCTGAGGGAACAGCAGGCAGGCTATGGAAGTCAAGGAAACGCAAATGACGAATACGATGCCGAACAAATGCGGTTGAAGGAACACGAACAGAAACTGCTGGCCAGGGAACAAGAGTTAAGAGACATTGTTGCAAACACCAACGATAAACTAATAGACATATCGATGATAAACAATAGTGGCATTGTAATTCAAGGGACAGACCTGCAAGAAGCTCTTGATAAAAGACAACAGGAAGAAGGTGGAGATTCCCGGGAAGACGAAAGGAGTGCAGGTGATGACAACCTCAGTGGGCACTCAGTGCCTTCAAGCGGATCCGCACAGGCAACTACTCACCAAACTGCACCAAGGACTAATACGTTTACTCTGCTTACATCACCGGATTCAGCGAAAATATCAAAGGAACAGTTAAAGAAGTTGCACTCTAATATACTAAATGAAATTTTCAGCCAGTCCCAGGTAAACAAACCAGGCCCCTTGACGGTTCCCTTTTAATGAACTTTTTGTATAACATCATTGGTATACAAGCTTTATAAATAAATGTTAAATAGTTAATGAAATAAAAAATCACATTTGACGAATTCGGAAGACAAGTAGCCCAAGAAAAAAAACAACAAAAGCATGCTAGAGGATGATGTTTAAAACGACCCTCAGCCTGTTATTACAATAGAGAGCAAACCAAAGAATAATAGATAAAGTACACAGATATGGTAGTTAAGAAGCGTAAGTTGGCAACTGAGGCCGGTGGCAGTGATGAAAGGCCTAAATACTTGCCGGGAAAACATCCTAAAAACCAAGAGAAAACTCCGCATGTGGATTATAACGCCCCATTAAACCCTAAATCTGAACTTTTTCTAGATGACTGGCATATACCTAAATTTAATCGATTTATTAGTTTCACTTTGGATGTTCTTATCGACAAATACAAAGATATTTTCAAAGATTTCATCAAACTACCAAGTAGGAAGTTTCATCCACAGTATTATTACAAGATCCAGCAGCCAATGTCTATTAATGAAATCAAGTCAAGAGATTATGAATACGAAGATGGTCCAAGTAATTTTCTTTTGGATGTTGAGCTACTGACAAAGAATTGTCAAGCTTACAATGAATATGACAGTTTGATTGTAAAAAACTCCATGCAAGTAGTAATGTTGATTGAATTTGAAGTATTGAAGGCAAAAAATTTGAAAAGAAATTACTTAATTAACAGCGAGGTCAAAGCCAAATTACTGCACTATCTTAATAAGCTAGTTGACGCCACGGAAAAGAAAATCAACCAGGCTCTGCTGGGTGCGTCATCTCCTAAAAACTTAGACGACAAAGTCAAGCTAAGTGAACCGTTTATGGAATTAGTCGATAAAGATGAACTTCCTGAATATTATGAAATAGTGCATAGCCCCATGGCTTTATCGATCGTAAAGCAGAACCTCGAAATTGGTCAGTATTCCAAGATATATGATTTCATCATTGATATGCTTTTAGTTTTTCAGAATGCTCATATATTCAATGATCCAAGCGCTTTGATTTACAAAGACGCAACAACTTTAACAAATTATTTTAACTACTTAATACAAAAGGAATTCTTCCCAGAGTTACAGGATTTAAATGAACGTGGCGAAATTAATTTAGAATTTGACAAATTCGAATTCGAAAACTACTTAGCTATTGGTGGTGGTGGTCCAGCCGCAGCAGGTGCGTTAGCTATATCTGCTCTTGATAATGATATTGAGCCAGAATCTAACCGTGAAGATCTTATTGATCAAGCAGATTATGATTTCAATCATTTCGAAGGTCTCGGCAATGGTTATAATCGTTCTCTCCTAACTGAAGATTATTTACTGAACCCAAACAACTTCAAAAAGTTAATAGCCAAACCGGAAACAGTGCAATCCGAAGTCAAAAATGAAAGATCAACGACATCTGATATTGAGAAGACAAACTCCTTAGAGAGCGAACATTTAAAAATCCCCAAATACAATGTTATAAAATCCATGCAAAAAGAAATGCAATCACTCTCAGAGCAACACACCATGGAGTATAAGCCCTATAAATTAATACAACAAATTTACATTTTTTCTTCTAAAAATTTGTATTCGCAGGCAACTAAGCCTTTACTGGGTTCAAGGCCATCATGCAATCAAAGTTGGGTAGAGTATATTTTCAATGGTAATGAATTGAGTCAAAATGAAAACGCTTTCTCCTTCATGTTACAACCCATGCAAACTTTTTTAACATTACAGTCTCATTTGACCTCATCATTAAAGGATACAGAGACTTTATTAACCATTAATAAAGAGCCAGTGAAGTCTAGAACTTCAAATGTAAACAGTAACCTTTCCCAACCTCAGCAACAAGAAAATGATGTTATTGGAAACGATACGAAGCAAGATATAGAAAATTTGACAATCGGCGGCGGCAACAATAACGATATTGTTGGTAACGATAATGATAAACGTAATAATATAACCGAAATCTTTGATATTCGCTTATCAGAAGGTTTAAATCATTTGATGTTTAGGTGTGAGGACAAAATATCTCATGAAACGGAATTCATGAATTTCTGGATAAATGTCTTACCATGATGACTATCTCTCTCTTCATAGTCTTCCCATCATATGCATGTATCTATATACAACCTATATACACTTTGTAATATTATCCATCCTCTTCCTCTATATAGATTAAAACTGTTAATATTACACATGACAAAAAAGTTGCGTCCGTAAAGAAAAAGTACTTAAAATGGGTAGGTTAGTTATGTAGGGAAAGATGTATGTAAGGATATGGCTTAACAAAGCTGTTAAATGAAAAGAATATAATCGCTATTTTTTATATTATTCAAATCTTTTTTTGTATTATAGTTTAGATTTTGCCTGCGATAGTTTTACAGCGGCGTTATCCAATACAATGACGTTTCTGGTCGTATCAATTGTTTGAAAAACGACAACCGAGCCTTGCTTCCAAGCTTTAACCTTTAGAGTATCACCTGGGAAAACAACATTGGTAAATCTCACTTTCAACTCCTCATATGGACCATAATGTTCAAACAATGCTTTCGCACTAATACCTAATGTACAAAGCCCATGCAGAATTGGCGCAGGAAATTTAACTGCTTTGGCTAGCGTGGGATCGATATGTAAAGGATTGAAATCGCCAGATAACCTGTACAATGCGGCTTGATCTTTATTCGTAGAAATCTCCGCCTCAAAATCTGGTACCTTTCCATGTGGCACTTCAAAATTTTGGACAGCAAACTTGGCTCTTTTCCCATCCCTCACTTCCTTTTCTGGAGGTACATGTGCGCCCCTGATGAAGAACGATCCTTCGTTATAAGCTATGAGTTTCTTAGTTTTAATGTCATAAGTTTCGAAGCCACCAACAACTAAAGCGGCTTTACCATTCTTGTCAAGTACTTGTAAAGGTTTAGCAAGTGTCTTTAGAGTTCCATTACTTGGCATTGTCGGCGTGCAGAGCTTAAAATATTGTTCTCCATGCAGTAACATTGCATAATTGAAGTTATCGACTAAATTGTCCATAGCTAGTGTGGCAGTAGCTTGCATAAATGGAATGACGGCGAACGTGGGCAAAACTTGGAAGTCTGGATCATTCTCGTAGGTGTACTTAAGCTCTTTGCTTGTGCATCCAAGTCCTAAATTGTACAAGATACAATCCTTGGTAGTGTACTTGAATAATCCATCATCCAACTCCTTTGAAGAGTGCGCTTTTTGCACGGCTTGCAAGGTTGCCATAGAAGACTCCTCTGTGGAGCTCGGGTTGATAGTGTTGCGACTGAAATCAGTGATGTGGTTCCAATTTTCTTTAATTTCTTCCGGTTCAATAGTCTCTTTAATAGAAACATAACCGGAACTTCTTTGCCATCTGGTTTGCCCACACCAACCACCGCCAACTTCGAATAATTGGCCAATAACCCTTCTTCCAGAATACTTTTGTAGTTCTTCAGATGCCAACAAAACAACAAGTGGGGAGACTTGAGATGCATCAAAGTGGTTTGATAATTCCTTCTCCGAGAATATAGTCTTTGTCATAGCCGTTTCTGCATGAGGAGCGATAACATTAACAATAATTCCTCTCTTGGCACCTTCCAGTGCAATAGTTTTACTGAATCCTAAAATGGCGGCTTTTGCAGCGGCATAATTGGCCTGTCCAAAATTACCATAAATTCCTGAGGTAGAAGTAGTATTGATAATAAATCCAGACTTTTGTTTGGTAAATACTGGCCATACTGCTTTTGACAATGAAAATGTGGAAAAAAGGTGGACTTTCAGGACAGCAAACCATTCCTCATCTTTCATTTTTAAAAAAGATTTGTCACGCAAAATACCAGCGTTATTGACCAAGATGTCTACTCTCTGAAACTTACTTATTGCAGTTTGGATAATGAGAGGAGCTTCGGTGACCACATCATGGGAATCTGGAATGGCTGTGCCTTCACCATATAGTTTATTTATTTCTTCAACAACTGAAAAAGGATCCTTGATGTCATTTACAACTACCTTCGCACCGTACCGTGCAAACCAGATTGCATGAGACTTCCCAAGACCACCTCCTGCACCCGTGACTACTACGACTTTGTTGCAAAGCGACTTGATTTTCACTGAGCCTTGTTCATTGGGAGGTAATTTTTTTGCTTTGGTGATTAAATCATTATAATCCGAGAGTTGATATGGATGCTGAGTTTTGTTAAATGGCTTGTCCCTATAGTCTGTGATTTCCTTCCACTTATTTAAAATTGCTTCAGGAGTATATGTCTTGGGGTCTGGATTGAAAATTTGTCCAGAAGACCTCTCCCATCTGAGCTGTCCAAAGAATCCAGCAGCGAGTTCAAAAATGGAGTTTGACACTTTCGTACTTTCGTGTGTCAAATAGAGTACTAAGGGAACAATTTTTTCCGGTCCTAACTGTTTCAAGATATGTGGTGGTAACACGTTTTCTGTCATACGTGATCTAGCCAATGGCGCAATTGAATTAACATTAATGTTGTATTTGGCACCCTCCTTCGCGAGGGTTTCCGCCAAACCAACTAAGCCCATTTTAGCTGCTGAATAATTAGCTTGACCAAAATTTCCAAATAGACCGGCAGGGGAAGCGGTGTTAATGATTCTACCAAATTTCTGAGAGCGCATATAAGGCCAAGCAGCACGCGATAGCTTATAGCCACCTGTCAAATGAACATCTACCACAGATGCAAACTCACGTTCTGTCATCTTTGCAAATGAAACATCCCTTAATATTCCAGCGTTGTTAATTAGTACATCAACCCTGCCGAATTCTTTTATAGCCGTTTCAATTATTTTCTCTCCATTTTCATTAACAGAGTCGTAATTTGCCACAGCTATACCTCCGGCTTTTTTTATCTCATCCACCACTAAGTCTGCAGCTTTGGAGTTATGTCCTGAACCACCCAAAGTGCCACCTAGATCATTGACGACCACTTTTGCACCTCTGCTTGCGTAAGCTAGTGCATACACCTTACCTAAGCCCCCTCCAGCGCCCGTGATTACAACAACTCTATCTTTGAAGGATAAATTTCCAGGCATGGCTTACTCAAATAAGAAATAAATCGAATGTTTGTTTAGCTTCGTATATGTGTACCTTGCTTAATAAATTAGCTGATAAGTCCTTCTACCTTTCAACACTGGGAGTAAAGCAGCCAGAAACGACTTCTTATATAATTTCTTTACTTGTCTTCCTTGTTTTTTTACCCCATCCTCCTTTGCTTTCTTGCTGATGTTGATCCCCGTTGGAGTAAAAATTGGCAAATAACCGCCGAGAGTTCTAGTACGGATACGGCGTTAACAAATTTCCCCGTCGATCACTTTCGGACTTAAAACTAGGCTTCCGGAACCACACAAGATTAAGAAATTAAGGCTTACAACAAGACTTGAGAGAAGTGATCGAATATTAGGATACTCTTTTTGTTTATGTAAATAATTACCGTAACAGACTCGGGAGAATCAGAAGGGAAGCTGCCTCTAGATATCAAAATGAACGAAGTAAAAATATCGAAGCATAAACAAAACGATAAAAACTTTAGAAACTATTGATTCTCTTCCAGCCTTGCCTTAGCTCAAGTTCCTGAATATTCTTGTTTTTTATCGCTACGTACTCAATTTTTAATGCACCATAACTACTCAACATAACGGGTTAGTGAAATCTACTGTGCTGCTAGAATAGTATCACGTACAGTAGTTTAATTGATAGCGTAAATTGAAAAATCAGCTAAATAAATTGTCATCAATTTTACAATAGCAGAAATGTAGCGATTAATAATTCAATAGGAAATGAAAGGGACTTTAAATTCAGAAATAGGTGAATTTATGATGATTGTTGGGATTTCTTACTAGTAATTTGAATAGTAGTCACATGATCGTTGATTATTATTCCAATACAAATTTTGTGTAAAGTCACTCTTTCCCCTTCTGAATGGTGCATTCGTGAAAGAATTTTCGATATTGTTGTATTGTAAACTAGGAATCAAAGGTATCGTTCTATAATGAGAGAAGTATTAAAGGCACGCACTGATCGATTGTATCAGATATGACTATAGCTTTAGTGTTTAGAGTCATCTCTTCATACATATAAATGTTGCAATAAAAATCAACTAATATCTATGTTGTCATATAAAGTTTAGAAAGATGACATAAAGATTAACTTAATACATGACTGGGTATACTTGAATTCTAAAATTTTCAACAAATAAGTGGTTGTTTGGCCGAGCGGTCTAAGGCGCCTGATTCAAGAAATATCTTGACCGCAGTTAACTGTGGGAATACTCAGGTATCGTAAGATGCAAGAGTTCGAATCTCTTAGCAACCATATTATATATTTTTTTATATTGTGTTCAACAATGAACAATAATGACGAATAATCCAGAATGATGTAAACGTCCATGAATAAAAGTCCGTTATAATCATATATAATTGATGTATACCGTACGCTATTAGTTCTCTTTTGTTGGTTGCTTTTGAAGATTTAATTATGATATCATTAACCAGTCTAAAAAATTACTACAATTCGCCAAGAATATTTAAGATATGGTTGAGAGATCCCAACATAATTACTGACAGACTTACTGGTCGTCTTCATCACTTTCAACATATTTAGGTGTTTGGTACTTCTTTGTATTTATTTCATTGTCATCCACATCCAGCATTGGTTTTCCATTAGAATTTCCAGCTGGTCCATGACTTGTTTTGAAATTAATTTTTTTAACTTGCACGTTCCTCGAATCAGAATCATCATCCGAATCATCTGAGGAAGAGCTATCCAATGAAGATTCAAGTGACATGGAAGAAGAAGAAGAAGGTGAAGAATGCGACCTGGTAACCTTGACTTTCTTGAGCTGCGGTGTTCTTTCTAAACTGGACGGTATCGCTTGGCCATTTTTTCTTTTTCCAGGAGTTGAATTCATAACTGGCAACTTGGGTGAGACTTGTTCTTGTTCCTGAGCCGTACTATTAGAAGTTGCCTCCACTTTGTCTTTACTATTATCAACAGGATCTCTCATTAATTTGACTACTTTTATGGTCGAAGCTGCATTTGGCGGTTTCCCAGCATTGGCAAAAATATCTTTTAGGGATCTATTCCCCATATTTCTTTTTCTTTTAAACTCTATAACTTTCGATCCAACATCATCAGTTTTTCGTTTCACTTTTATTTTACCAAATTTTGCGAATTTCTCACCGGAAATAATGGTATTGGGATCATCAAAGTGCTTTGTTTCCAGACTTACCCCTTTTGAAGTTATGGATTTGGGTTTATCTTTCTTCATTATTCCAAATTTTCCGTAATGTGGTTCCGTAATACTATTCCTTTTTTGGACCTTAGTTTCCCCAGTTGGCTTGAACCTATTTAGTTTCCGAATAGTTTCTTGTATTTTTACGTCTTTTGCATGCGAAGTAGATGACGCAGCACCCAATGATTTATCAGGAAACTCCTTCTCAACAAGTCGAAATAGGGCTTCCTTACCTTGACTTTGATGTAACCGATTATTCAATTCTTTTTCAGGAAAAAAGGGAGGAGAAACAACATTTTTGGTACTTTGAGTACTTTGTACTGCATTTTCAATATCACTGTTGAATGAAACGCTATCCAAGTCGGAATTGATATCCCGAAATCCCATCGATGCCTTCTTAGAATTGTTGATAAACGAATCCGCACGATCATTATCGGTTTCATTAAAATCCTCTTCATCTGAAAATGCTTCTATCCTTCTACAATTCTCACCTATATCTTTGTCGTTCAATGGCAGATCATCACCTTTTTTGTTTTGAACTTTAATTTCTAAGGAACTCTTCCTGGGACTATGAGCACCACTAGAGGGGTTAGAATATTGTATATGCATATCAGAATTAGTATGAGAAGTAGTGCTCAATTGGAAGTCGGTATCAATCGAATCAAACGAAATTTGAGGGGAGTTTTCATCTGCGGGTTCATAATCAGCATCTTCTGACGAATTGCGTAAAAGATCTAAATCCTTTGATTCGGCCCTTTTAGCGCCATCATTTTTCTGTTGTTGAGTGGATGAAGGTATATTTTCTTTATTGTTATCACTCCCTTGCGTTACAACTCCCTCTTTAGCACGAGCGTGATCTTTTACGTCTTTGTGTACATTTGATGCCACTACTGTGGAAGTAAGTGGCATGGGACACTTTTCTTTATTCAGTGCATCATACTTGCTTGCAAGCGGTAGAATTTCGTTCATTAGCGGCGTTGATACTCTTGATTTATTAATGAAGTTATTCTTGAGCGAGCTTTTAGCTATTAGATGCATTGTATCTTTATTTGATATAGAAGATAAGTCTTCCTTAGAGATCTTTTTTCTCTTTTCAGTAACGATGGATTTTGTGGATGGCTTGTTGTCCTGCCGTCTCCGCTGTCTTGCCAATTGTAAAAGTGAAATATGTTGATTTCTACTCCAGTCTAATTCATCTTTTAAAATTACCAAAACCACACCATCATTTTCAAATACGTCTTTTATTATAAATTCAGAGTCCAAATCACAACCATGCCTATCTTGTAGAGATACGATTTCAATGGATTCTTTGAAATTTGGATAAAGTCTATCAAATTTAGTTAAAATTTCATTAGATAGTTGTAAAAGGGTATTGTCACCGTCCGTAAAATGTAAAAACTTTTTACAATTCGGGAGGTAGTTAATGAAATCACTACTACGATTCGACTGAATAGAATTTTGCGAAGACGGGCTCGTAGGAGAGGGGTCGCTACAGTTATTGATACTGTTGTTGTGCGTAATTATATCTTCATTATACTGGACCATAGGAGACACTGATTGTGGAGTATTCAAGCGTGCTTCGAGAAATGTGATAATATCTTGAGCACTTGGCGGCACCAGTACAATTTGTAACCTCCACATTTTTATCATTTACTTATTTGAACCAAACACCAAGGAGGGCAAAGGATATTATAAGAAATGTGGCAAAAGATTGGCGTATTTATTGAATGCTTGTATAATTGGGTAGCTAACCAAAAATGACTTGTTTTCCTTCTTCAGCGAAACTAATAAATAAACAAACAAACAAATTAGGACCATCTTGCATTTGAGATCTGAAGAATATGAAAAAAATTATATAACAGTATCGTATAATGCGACTTTTTTTCGTGATGCCTATGTAACAATAGTAGAGAAAAAACAGGTCACATTTCTATAAATGATTGAATAATTGGTTCTATATACGTACATACTTTTGGAGTTTTACTTTTATTCTCTTGATTTAATGGATGTAGATGCTATAAAAAGACATGTTTTCCCGGAAATAGTTAAAATGATATTTTGCCATTTTTATGCGGATGATGGCTATTAGGAGGGTTTTTAGTGATTTTTTTTTTTTCCACAAGCTGAAATTTTCGAGGTCTTTGTCTCGACCAGGCTCTCAAGTCAAAAGTTTCATAGTCTTCGGCCATCAATTTAAAATAGCTTTCAAAATTTGACTTGATCAGATCGTTTGTAGCACTTGAATGCATGAAATTCACGTTTGGTTTAGACTCAGGACCTTTATAGATGTAGTCTGTCGAGACAGCCTCATCATCGGTACTCAAAGATGAAGGAGACAGCGAATTTACCGGAGAAAAATGTCTTGATTCGCTTTCCAGAGATGCGGAAGGCTCATTGTTTGAGCACGATGCCAAACTATTTTCCTTAAGATTTTGTTCCTGGATGTTATACTTTTTCTTCATCGAGTTATGATAATTTTTTAAAGTTGTTGTCAAAAGTCGCTTATTCGATAAAACTTTGGTCTTTATGATAGCAATAGAAACAATATTTTTGAAGTTATCGAAAACCTCCATGTTGAACTGTTCCTGTTTTTTCTTTTGTTTGGCAATGCTTTGACATATTTTATCATATTGAGACCAAAATTGTTCAACGTTTAGTTTTGAGAGATCTCTATTCATTTTTTCTAGACAATTTTGTAACCAGGCCCGTTTATCATAATTTTTAAATCGTTGATCATTCTGGAAAACCTCCTTCCAGGAAGTGTTCTTAACCACGTTAGCGTCGTTATCCACGTACAACAAGGCAGACAACTTATTTAATTGCCAACGACCATCAGATTTCCAAATGAAAAAGGTGTCACTTATTTCTTCATATTCGAGAATGTAGAAATGGGGAATACAATTCGGCTTCAAATATGCGGGTGCACAATCTATCTTCAAATTTTCTGTTATGGTCTCAGAAGTTTGCAACTCAATCCCGTACAATTCTTGAATAGAATGCACGAACTTGATAACCTGAGTTAAAGTGAGACCTTCCTTAATACAGGTCAATTTAACACGTGGTTGTTCTTCACCAGCGTATAAGTAAACGGTTTCTAACTTGGACATGGTTTCCTTTCTTTGTACTTGGTATTTCTTCTTCTTTTTCTAGCTGTCTGTATGAGTACTTAACTGTAACAGAATAGTAATGGGTTCAGGCTAAATCTCTTTAATTATGGCACCTTTATGCTGATATAAATCCCTATACATTTCTTAGGGGTGTGTTTTGGTTTTTGGTCTCATAGTTTTGACAGCACGTTGGAACGCCACTCATGCCTTAAAAGGCCGGGTAATGATTTATAGTCCAATTATATCACAGCACTACAAGACGTCAAAAATTCACGGCGGCAAAAGGTCTGTAACTACCTAAACATTAAAAGCCTTTGAGCTATAAATCATTATGTACACTGAGAATGCCACATGCTAAAACAAGGAAGTTTTCAGCGAAGTAGCACATTAACTGACCACTCAATAGAAAGAAAACAGAAAGTGGAATGGATGGCCACTTTCATGTTATCAGTGGTGATTACTTGATGACAAAATAACGCTATTCGAGAGCGAGCTATAATTCTTGACCAACTGGCTCGACCTTCTTCGTCATACTGTAGATCAAAATTCTACCATTACTGGATTCTTTTTTTTTTTTTTTTTTTTTGGGCTAGCTATGAACGTTTCCTAGTCCCGCTCACGCATTCTAGTTCTGCATTGGGTAAAAGAAAGCATATCATTAAGCGGCAGTTTCGGGTCGTTCTAGCCTCGAGCAAAACGAAGCTCAGCTCGCCTCTTTCACTATCATCCTGTGCTCACGTCCATGCGCATTCTTGGCAATTCTGCAGAGATCTCTCATCTGGGTCTTAGCGGTTCTCCGCACCCTGGCGATGTGCTTCGAGAACGTCTTTGTTCATCACATAGACTGCACTGCACTGCGCCATCATCTCGATCGATCGCGAGACTTTCGCGGCGACATTCGCGAAATGCCAAATGAAATCGAGCCGGCCTCGTGAAAAGGTGTAAAAAAAGAAAACGCATCACTGAAATGGACCCCGTTATGAAACGAATGAGAGATCTGCCCGTAGATCATCTTTCCTATAGCGGGAATAAACATGTGTGCTATTTACAGTACATTTCGTGTATCTCACGCACTTCTCTATATGTAATGTTTTTGAAACATAGACGTCGTTCAAAGGCAATGCTTTTGATCTTTGTATATATATATGCTTGTCGCAGAGTGTTACATATTGCTGTGATGGATCTGTTGGCTCTTGGTATCATCGTTCCTCGAAACAGCCCATCATAAAACAATACCATTCCTTTAATAAAACTTACAAAGATGAAATTTTCTAAAGTCTCACTACTGGCCGCATCTGCATCTGTCGCTTTATCTGCCCCAGTTGCTGTGACTGTCACGCAACATGTCCACCAAGCTGCCACTGTAGTGGTACAAGGTATAGTTCGTGTAGAAAATGGCCAGACTCTAACGACGTTCATTACCAAGGGCACTCAAACGGCTTCTGCTAGTCCCGTTGCCACAACATCAGCTCCTATTGTGGTTGCTAATGCTCAAGTGGACAGCATAGCTACTTCCGTTATCCAAGAAAGCGCTGTCGTGGCTGAATCTGCAACATTTGAAGAATCCTCTACAGAAACATCTGAAGCATTTTCTACAGCAACTGCAACCATACAAGCGGTGCAAACCTCCGCAAGTGCCACACAGGATGATGTAACCACAACTTTAACATCTTCAACACAACCTACCAGCACAACTACTCCAACAACCACTACCACTAGCCCAACCACTACCACTAGCCCAACTACTACCGCTAGTCC